>Ga0180007_10000285_pt1 | contig 90423 bp, 76 predicted proteins | sample MM_PC_MetaG_FD_121122 | JGI IMG/M metagenome (GOLD analysis project Ga0180007, IMG submission 121122) | Groundwater microbial communities from the Aspo Hard Rock Laboratory (HRL) deep subsurface site, Sweden - MM_PC_MetaG | ecosystem: Environmental > Aquatic > Deep subsurface > Groundwater...
GCCGACATAGCGACTGCTGAACACTTCTTTGAAATATTTTGCGCCGCCAAGCAGATTCTGAGCCGGGTCGGTAGCGTCAACTCCCAGTCCTTTCGCTGTTCCGGGCATCAACTGCATGAATCCCATTGCTCCACAGTAGCTGGTTGTTAATTTTCCGCTTGAGTTGCGGTGTGTGCCGCTGCTTTCGATGTAGATAATGGCTTTCATGAAGGCTTCAGTGGTGACCTTTTCGCCGTATTTGTTTGTTACATCCGGAAATGCCCATTTGGTCGCATATTGAGATACAGCGTTGTTAAACCATTTTTTGAAGTCCGGTGATTTTGTGTTGACTGTCTGTCCGCTCGGTGAACTCTGAGTCTTAGGCGCTGGAGTTTTACCGTTGGCTGTTTGAGTTGTTGTTGCAGGTGTTCCGGTGCTGTCAGAGGTGCCCGCAATTTCATTTGAACTGCTTGTGCCTGACTTTGATGTGCTGATTCCTTCGGCTAGAGGCAGATGCCCTCCGTCTCTTGTGTCGCCTGGGTAGCTTGGAATGTTTCCAGACGCAGGTTTTCCAGGAGTTGAAATATAGCTTTTATGCATGTAGCCTTTCTGGCCGTCTATTTCTACGTAATAGAATTCGCCGGAAACGCCGAGCACGTTTAGTGAAGATCCACCGTTGAACATTCCCTGAACTACTCCCCACGGCCAGGATCTCATTCTTAATCTGCCGCAACCAATTATAGTGCCGGAAACTGGAAAGCCTTTGCTTTCTGGCTGCACAATTTTATTTATTGCTTCAATCTCAAGACTGGCAGAATCCTCAAGCAGAACGTTTTGCTCTGCAAATGGTGTAGTGGCTGAGAGCGGTGTCAGGGTTGATAAAAACAAAGCCGCGATCAACAAAACAAAAAATTTATTCACAGCATGTCTCCTAATCACTTTTTTAAATACTACCACCACAAGCTTCGATAAGTTTATCATTTTGGGAAATTTCTAGACGATAAGCTCTGAAGAAAACTTTTTTGCTGGTATTCAGGTATTCTTTTTATAGTTGTGTTTTGAGTGTATTCAATACTAAGTATGTCTAATGATATTTCTGAACTCTCGATAATACAGGTTTAAACATGGGGGGATCAGTATGAGAATAAAATTTTATGTGATTGCCGGACTTGCATTAATGATGACTTCTAATCCTGTTTTTGCAGATCAGGAAATTGTGAGTCCGTTTGCAGATAATACTGTTTTGTTTGTAAATACCGGAACTTCAGCTGACGTGACTGTTATGCAGAATGAAGTGACAGGCATTGTGGCTGCCAAGTGGAAACTTAATGTTCGCATTTCTCCGTGGGGCACAATTATAGATGGTTTCAAGCCGGGCAGAGAAGTTTCCATTGTTGCCCGCGAAGGTGACTGGTATCGTATCCGTTATGGATCAGGCTTTGCCTATGTTCATACCAGTCTGATCAATACAGATGGATCAGACTCAGCTCAAATTCCTTCGGATAATGTTGCGCAGTCTGCTTCATCTCAATCTTCAACAGATAATCCTTCTACCGCTGGCAATACGAATGCCTCGACTCCATCTGCCACCGCAATAACAGCATCTGGTGGTATTAACGGCCCGGCAATTCCGGCAGAATTGACTAAGGGTCTTGCGGCCGCGAAAAAATCCGAGTGGGCCCGGTCGCATAAATGCCTGCAGTTTGCCGGAACAATTGCCGCAAAAGCTGGAGCAACCCCCGGTAAAGCTGCGGCTTCCCAGCCTCAGACAGCTTATCCAGCCGACAAAAGTCTGCGTGGTTATCAGATCAATGATCTTGGTAAGGCTGTAGATGCCGGCCTACTCAAGCCGGGCATGCTCATTCATGTGAAAATCCATTACGATAGAGACCCGGCGTATCATGTTGGTGACGATGCCCACCACTGGTTTGTCTACATGGGCAAAAACAGCGCTGGTGTGCCGATGTTTGCCGATAACACCCACAGTGGCAATCTGCAGACGGCTCAGCAGGTGTATTCGAACATGAAGGGCTGGTCAAACTCAAAAAAATATGGTGACTCCAAATATGGCTATGTTCCGCGTGTAACTGCTATTCATGATCCTTTTGCCGACAAACGTTGATCTATGTACCAACACACTTTCTGAGCTTTTGAAACTCTTATGAATAAAACGAAAGTTAGTGATCTGCCTTGGGCTCCTGTAAGAGCGTTTTCGTCATGCGTATCGGGTGCTATTGTTATTGCCACAGGGGTGTTGGCTCCAGTGTTGGTTTTGTTTGGGAAGAATGGCAAAGTGACTGAAGCTCTGCTTGCGGCTATGTTTATCGGTATTCCAATGATTCTTGCCGGTAGATATTTAATAAAATCCAGTGGATACCGTGTGAACGAAACAAGACCCGCCTTGCTTTTCACTCATGACGAGATGATCAATCCAGATGAAAGTCTCGGGTTCAAAAGAGTTCTATGGTCTGAAATTGAAGAAATAGAGGCTGGTGGGTGGCATTTTAAAGGAGTCATGATTCGTCTGACCGAAGAAGGCAAACAACGTCTGAGTGCTGAAAAAAGAAAGGCACCATATCCATTTATGATTATGCTTCCACAACGATACCAGATCTTTATCAGTATACTTGATGTCGGGAAATTTATGACCGACGCCAGGCTGAAAGAAATTTTGTTAAGCCACTGGGAAACTGGGAAAATCCAAAGAAAGTCATTGCCTGTGATACGAACTCAAGATCCGCAAAATGCTGTTGATTTTAATTCTGATAGTCAAGGCTAATAGAAACACCCGCATTACCAATCTGGCAAGCCTCAACCAGATGACTTCATCATAATGATTGTTGAGCGCAGTTTTTCATCTCAATACTCATTTCATATTTTATGTTCCACTTTCAATTTTGGCTAACTATGATGGGTATATAGCATGCCATACTATTCTGCTCGTTCTAACGGCGCCTCTGATAAGCTTTTCCACAAGATTGCCGATGCCACTCATGGACTGGTCGTAGAGCTCTGCCAGCTCGAAAAACAGCATAATGCGCATCTGGCAATGCTTGTTCACATGCTCGATTCAGTTGGTTATACGGCTTTACATGCCGCAGATTATCAGCATGAAGCCGAAGGTAAGACAGACAATCTCGCTCACCAGTTTCTGGCGATACAGATTTTTCCGCTTCAGGAGTGTCTGCCGACCGATCATAAGGCTCAGGCTCTTCATGCAAAAGGTTTTGGTATAATCGTTAACGATGTACCTAACATACCTTTTCTCGCAGCATGGAACGAAGTGCAAAAGCGTAATCGGCGTTAAATCAGAGTTTGGCCTGTCAGAAGCCTGAAAGAGCAGGTGCACAGTCTGCTGTTTTGCCTGTTGTTTTGTTGACTTTGCTGGCTGGTAAAACTATTATAGGCGCTGACAAATCAACGATACGGAGCAAAATCATGGCAGAACGTTATGACCCGCAAAAAGTTCAGAAAAAGTGGCAGCCAATATGGCAGGAAATGGGGCTGTATAAGACCTCAGAAGATCATAATCGTCCGAAATTTTACTGCCTCGACTTTTTTCCATACCCGTCGGGAAATGGCCTGTCAGTAGGTCATCTGCGCAACTATGTGCCGACCGATGTGGTTTCGCGCATGAAGAGAATGCAGGGCGTGAATGTGCTGCACCCCATGGGCTGGGATGCCTTTGGCCTGCCCGCCGAGAATTTTGCCATCAAAATGGGTGTTCACCCGGCTATTACCACCGAAAAGAATGCCAACAATTATCGCCGTCAACTCAGTCTGGCTGAATGTGGCTACGACTGGAGTCGCGAAATAAATTCGACTGACCCCGGATACTATAAATGGACGCAGTGGTTTTTTCTGCTTCTGCATAAACGTGGACTGGCTTACAAAGCCACCGGCGCTCAGTGGTGGTGTCCTGATTGTCGCACCATTCTGGCCAACGAGCAAGTCGAACAGGGTCTGTGCTGGCGCTGCGAATCGCAGGTCGAGAAAAAAGACCTCAATCAATGGTTTTTCAAGATTACTGATTATGCTGATCGTTTGATAGATGATCTTAAGACGGTAAATTGGCCTGATCGCATCAAGAAGATGCAGGAAAACTGGATCGGCAAAAGTATCGGCGCCGAAGCTAATTTTAAAGGCATCAGCCCTGTAAGCGGCGAAGAATTCGCTATCCCTGTTTTTACCACCCGCGTCGACACTATATTCGGGGTTACTTTCATGACGTTGGCGCCTGAGCATCCGCTGGTTGAGAAGCTTACTCACCCCGACCGCAAAGCCGTCGTAGCGGCTTATATTGCCGATTCTAGAAAAAAATCAGAGATCGATCGTCTCTCTATCGAAAAAGAAAAAACAGGTATCGATCTGGGTAGTTTTGCGATTAACCCGTTCAACGGCGAAAAAGTTCCGGTCTTTATTGGCGACTACGTTCTTTATGGTTATGGCACTGGTGCGGTAATGGCGGTTCCAGCGCATGATGAACGCGACTTCTCCTTTGCTCGCAAATACAATATTGCTATCAAGGAAGTTATTACACCGGCAGGCATTGCGCAGGGTGACCTGCAGCAGGCTTATACCGAATATGGCATACTGATTGAGTCCGGCCAGTTCAGTGGCTTGAGCAGCAAAGATGCGATCGAAAAAATGATTGCCTGGCTCGAAGAAAACAAACTTGGTGCTGGTCGGGTTAATTACAAACTGCGCGACTGGCTTATTTCGCGACAGCGCTACTGGGGCGCACCGATTCCGATAGTTCATTGCGACAGCTGTGGCGAAGTACCGGTACCAGATGATCAGTTGCCGGTTAAACTGCCAGAAGTCAAAGAATTCAAGCCGGGTTCAGACGGCAAATCGCCGCTTGCCTCCATTGATGAGTGGGTAAAGACTGCCTGCCCGAAATGTGGTAAGCCCGCTCGCCGCGAAACTGACACCATGGATGGTTTTGCCTGTTCTTCGTGGTATTTTCTACGCTATATCAGCCCCAAGCTTGACAGTGCGCCTTTTGATGCTGAAGCCGCCAAATTCTGGTTACCGGTCGATCTTTACGTCGGTGGTGCCGAGCACGCTGTTATGCATCTGCTTTATGCTCGCTTCTGGACAAAGGTCATGTATGATGCCGGCCTGGTTGATTTTTCTGAGCCGTTCAAACAGCTGCGCAATCAGGGTATGATGCTGGCCGGCGATGGCAGTAAGATGAGTAAGTCCAAGAACAACGTGATCACGCCCGACGAAGTGGTCGAAAAATACGGCGTAGACGCGCTGCGCGCCTTTATCCTGTTTCTGGGTACCTTTGAGCTCGAAGTTGCCTGGTCGGATGAAGGAATGCGCGGCATGCACCGCTTTGTAAATCGCGTTTACGAGCTGATCAGTGAGAATCCCGGTGGTGGCAATGGCAAAGCCGAGGGCAAGGATGCAGAAGATCTCCATCGCATAATGCATCGCACGATCAAGATGGTCAGTAATGATCTTAATAACTTCAGTTTCAATACAGCGATTGCCCGTTTGATGGAACTTACCAATGCGATGGTCGATGCCGCAAAAAAGACCCAGCTGGCTTCAACGACGCTATGGCGTGAAGTGGCGCAGACTATGCTTAAACTGTTGGCTCCGATTACGCCCTTCCTCGCTGAGGAATTGTGGCAGACAGTTGGTGGTAAGGGCTCTGTGCATAAGCAGGTCTGGCCAGTGCATGACGAGAAAGCGCTGCTGGAATCGGCTGTAGTTATGCCCGTGCAAGTTAATGGTAAGTTGCGTGATCAGATTGAGATGGCGGTAGATATCGACGAAGCTGGGGCTCGTGCCGCTGCTGAGGCAAGCGAAAGAGTTCAGAAGTTTCTCGAAGGTAAGCAGATAATGAAATTCATCTATGTGCCAAAGCGCATGATAAGTTTTGTGGTTAAATAGTGCAAATTTGCATTAGATAACCAGGGCAAACGCATTAAAAATGCTCTTGTACTTTTTTGGGAAACGTGATAATTGGGGACAATCTGCTTTGAAAGGATTCTCCCTTGTCTTCCAAAACCCACATAAAATCAATCCGCAAACATTTTACAACCCTTAAAGATCCTCGAATAGAACGAAAAAAGCTCCACTCTCTAGCTGACATTCTCATTATTGCCATTTGTGCTGTAGTTTGTGGAGCTGAAGAGTGGTCAGAGATAGAGTTATTTGGAAGAGCAAAGAAAAAATGGTTCAAAAGTTTTTTATCTCTTCCAAACGGTATACCCTCTAAAGACACATTTTCCAGGGTATTTGCCAGACTTGATCCGGCAGAGTTTCAGAGATGTTTTATGAGTTGGTTGGATTATCTCAAAGACTCAACCAGCCTTGATATTATTGCAATTGACGGTAAAACGCTAAGAAACTCTTTTAACAAAGCTTCAGGCAAGGCAGCGATACATATGGTTAGTGCCTGGAGTAGCAATAACAGTTGTGTTCTTGGACAGATAAAAGTAGATGAAAAATCTAACGAAATTACTGCAGTCCCAAAACTGCTTGATATCCTTGAGCTGACTGATTGCGTTGTAACAATGGATGCAATGGGTTGTCAAAAAGAGCACGCAACAAAGATAATTAGCAAGGGTGGCGATTACATATTGGCTCTGAAAGGCAATCAGGGGCACTTTCACGAAGAAGTAAAAAGTTTTTGCGAAGATGCTATCGGCAGTAATTTCGATGGCGTGGAGCAGCAGACTTGCAAATCAACGGAAAAAGATCATGGCAGAATCGATGTTCGCAGTTATCACTTAATTACCGACCTGACATGGTCTAAAAGAGCCGGAGAATGGTGTGGGTTAAAGGCAATTGGCATTGTTCAATCAACCAGAAAAATAGAGGACAAGGAAACAAAAGAAACAAGAATGTATTGCACCTCTTTAAACGACGTAAAAACCTTTGCCAGAGGAGTTCGGAAGCATTGGAATGTCGAAAATCAGTTGCATTGGGTGCTGGACGTTGCCTTCAGAGAAGATAAATGTCGGATTAGAAAGGACAATGCACCGGAAAACTTTGCAATTCTGAGGCACATAGCTCTAAACCAGCTAAAAAAAGAAAACTCTATCAAAAACGGAATCAAATCAAAGCGTTTAAAGGCTGGTTGGGACGAGCAATACCTGCTTCAGGTGCTACTTGCATGAATTTTAGTGCGTTTGCCCTGATTAGATAACAGGTTGGTTGGCCGTATTTAGCCCAGCCAGCTTGTTATTGAGCCGCAAATTATTCTATGTTACAATCTGGTAGAGTTGATTTGCCATATACATACCGGGAAGGAACGAGATGGATCAGCCCGAAAAAAAGATGAAGGTGCTTATCGTCGAAGACGATACGTTTTCTCGGCAGTATATGGCTTCTGTCGTTCGTTTGGGCAAGTATGAGCTGATGGAAGCCCGTAACGGCGTCGAGGGCTTGAAATTATTCGAGTCTTTTGCCCCTGACCTGATTTTTTCTGATATTTCGATGCCGGTCATGGATGGCCTTGAGATGCTCGAGCGCATTCGCCGTCGTTCACACGACACCATAGTTATCATGACAACGGCCTTTGGCAGTGCCGAATTTACCCTCAAGGCTCTACGTCTGCGGGCAAATGATTATCTGGTCAAGCCCATTTTGCCCAAAGATATCAGCGCCATTCTTAAAAAGTATGCTGGTGTGCTGTCGGCACGTTCGGTTGAGCGTGAGGTGGTCGGTTTGATTCTTGAGCGCAATCTTAAGATGAAGCTTGATAATCGTCTGGAAATGCTGGGAAAAGTCGCTGACCGCCTTATGCAGGAATCCGAAGGGCGCATTTCGCCGGCAGATCGCATGGGTATTCGCCTTGGCCTGCTTGAGATAATGATAAATGCTATAGAGCACGGCAATCTGGATATTACTTACTTTGATAAGACAAGAGCTACCGAATCCCGGGAGTTTGACCTGCACGACCTTATTGTTGAGCGCGGAAATAAAGAGCCCTACAAGAGTCGCCGCGTTCATATTCAGTTTCAGATGACCGCCGAAATGTGTGAGTGGGTTATCACTGACGAAGGCACCGGCTTTGACTGGCGCAGTGTGCCTGATCCCAATGACCCTGCCAATTTGATGAGCATGCATGGTCGCGGTATAATGCTGGCCCGTCTTAATTTTGATGAGGTTATCTACATTGAGCGTGGTAATCAGGTTATTCTTCGCAAAAGGCTGCAGCCAGCAAATTAACCATGGTGCTTGGCTAAGCATTGAGTGGCTGTTATAATACTTTTATGAAAAAAATAATCAGCGCAGCAATCTGTGTTCTTTTTGTTTCTATAATGATGCAGGGAAGCGTGTTCGCGCAGTCAAGTGGCTGGACGGGCCCGTCACCCGAGGACGCATTTAGCAAGCCGAACCTGCACACAGCTAAGGAGCTGTATCGCATGGCCCGCGAAGCTATGGCTTCGGGTTATCTCGATGCCGCCAGGCTTTTTGCTTTGCGCCTGTTTTTTGATGGTAACCGCCATCAGAATTTGCTTAATCTGCTTGGAATAATCGAATTGCAGGCTGAACTCCCGCTGCTTGCCTCTGAGTGGCTGCGGCGTGCCAGTGCTCTGTCTTTGACCAATAAGGTCGGTCAACGCTATCTGAGCAGATTGCCGTCAAAGCCAAGGCCAATACCGGTAGACCAGACCAAGCTTGCTGACCATTTTTCTGAGATTTCTGAAGCATTGCCCAGGCTGGAAGAGCGTCTTGCCAACTCAAAGCTTCATTTTGGCGCCATTATGAAAGCTCTTGAACGTGGTCAGGTCTATCTGGCGCTGGCTTTGTCCGAAGAATACGAAAAAAAGTATCCAGGCCCTGATGGTCCGGCGCTGACAGCTTTATGCGCATGGTATCTTGGGCGTAATCGTGATGCACTTAATATTATAGATAACCAGCTGAAAAAAACTCCGTATCATGCAATCCTGCTTTTTGTAAAGGCTATGATTGATGATACAAATCCAGGCAGTTCGTCTGGCAGCTATTTTAGAGCTCTTTATGATCTGGATCAATGGACACGGGCACTTTCGCTGGTTGAACAATACAGCAAAGCCAATCCCACTTCGCCTGATGCCTATATCACTCAGGCTCGCATAATGCTTGATCTGAACAAGGTGCGCGAGGCCGGCCAGGCTTTGCAGGAAGCAGGAGTGCGCGACCCGGGAAACCCTGAGATAGACCTGCTCTGGGTTGGTTACCTCTTGCAGCGCAAAGAGTCAGATAAGGCAGCTACCAGACTGGCGCGCGCTTTCAGGCGAGGCTATAATATGCCTTCAGTAAGTCTTGCTGCCGCTCTGTTTGCTATGCAAAACGGCAGAATGAACGAAGTAAATGTGATACTAAGCGATGCGGCGAGCTCGCGCCCTTTTACCGACCCCGAGGCTTATCCGGTTTACATCACGTTGCTGCTGCTGACTGATCGCACTGCCGAAGCGCGCACAGCTTTAAATGAGTGGAAAGCTCGGGGCACAGAACGCAGTATGGTGTGTTATCTCGAAGCTTTTTATTATTTTAAAACAGGTAATAACAAACTTGCGCTTGAGTGGCTGCAAAAAGGGTTCCAGATGAACCCGAACCGTATAAGCATGCTTCAATTTCTTTCTGGTTTTCCGGCGCTTGGTGATGACCCGCGTTTGTTCGCAGAAATAAACAACCGCCTTGCCGATGCCTCTTTGCTTGGCTATGGCGAAATTCCAGTGCCGGAAGCCTTGCCTGTAGATGCTGCGACTGCGGCAAGCAGCGCGGCCTCTTCTTCGCAGGGTTCGACAGAGATATCTGGCGATGGCAAATTTCAGATCACGCTTGGGCCGGGCATAGATTCTTCGGCACGCAATATTCTCGGCTCTGAACTCGCAAAAATGTATGAACGCATCGCATCCCGTATTGGCACTCTGACTGTGCCGATTTTTATCAACTTCATTTCAGCCGAGGGCCTTGGCCCGACTATTGCGATGTATGAGTCGACTAACATGGTGGTTACGGTTACCTCGATTTATTATGACTCAGAGATGATAAGGAACATCATTCTCTCCAATTTTGATGCGCTCGGTGACCAGGAACTGGGACTGCTCATTGAAGAACTTCCAGGGCACCTTCTGGCGGGCGAATTAACCAGGCTGATAATTCAGATTTTGATTCCTGAGGCAAAAACCAGTCGTGCGACCACAGCCTGGATGCAGCATGGCCTTGCTGAGATTCTTGCGGCCAGCCCGATGACTCAGCGTTATCGACTTCTTATCGCGCAGAAAAGCCTCGAATCAGCTGATGCCAAGCTTGCCTCTTCCAATATGCTTAACAGCATCTTTTCTGAGGGCTACACGTCGCCGGCTGTTTTCGAAACTGCTACTGCGCAGGCTTATCTGATGACGGCGTTTCTGATTAAACGCTCTGGCTCTCTGGAAAGAGGTTGCCACAATATGATGAGCTTGATTGGACTTGTCAGCAAAGGCGTTGCTTATGCTGATGCGCTGAACCAGGTTTTTAAAATCAGCGAAGCCGACTTTGAAAAAGACTGGAAAGAATCAGCCTATTGGGCCCTCAAACAGGCCGCTCCCTACGAGTGGTAATAAAGATCGACTTCGCATGAATTCTTTGTGATTGCTATGCTTACGGCAGCTTGCAGAATTCTTCGATGTTTTTGGCTAAGAGTGTCGGGTTAAGCTGCTTTTCTTTGCCGAGTATTCGAGTTGGCGCTGGGCCGTAGTTATGCCCCGGACAGACAATCAGGTGATCTGGCAGTGCTTTCAGGCGTTGCAGGCTTTCAAATAATGCCTTGGGGCTGCTTCCAGCCAGGTCAGCCCGCCCGCAATCATTAATGAACAGGGTGTCGCCAGTTATCAGCCATTTATCGCTTACTATAAGACAAAGCGAGCCGGGTGCATGCCCTGGCGTGTGCAAACATACGATTTTGCTGTTGCCAGTTGTGAAACTGTAATTGTCGTCGATAAGTCGATCGTATGAAGCGCCACCGTGCAGCAGTGGCGCTGTTTCTCGGTGACAGATTATCTCGGCGCCGGTTTGTGATTTTATTGGATTAGCTGCATTGATATGATCAAAATGGTGGTGAGTTAGAATAATTCTGGTGAGATTGATTTTAAGCCTTTTGACTGCTTCCATGATTACTACATGGTCGAATGCCGGGTCAATGATAAAGCCCTCGTGAGTCAGTGAGTCGGCAAAAAGGTAAGAAAAATTTTGCATGTTTCCAAGATTGAGTTGCTCAAAAATCATTCTGTGTTTCCACCCATATTGGTTTTAGTAATATTACCACCAGTATTTCTCTTATATATACTGCTTTTTTGAATTCAGGCTCACTTTAAGCGATATTTACGGCTGTTTTGGCTGTAAAAAATCAGATTGTTATATAATAACAACGGAATGTAAGTTAATATATTACAGTCTTGAATATTTTTTTGTCATGGAGATCGTTTGTGCTGCCGGGCTAAGGGTGTTTGGCGCCTGCTTGAACTGCACATAATGCTGATTACGATGAATATTATCACACATGCTTTGCTTGGCTGGAGTGCCGGAACCCGCCTCAGTCGGCAAGGCAAAGATGTGGCCCTGATAGCCGTAGCGTCGATGCTTCCGGATGTTGATGGGCTTGGCGCGGTTATAGATATTATCAATGGCGGTGCGGCTCATTATTTTACTGAGTTTCACCATAAGTTTGGACACAGTATTCTGTTCTGTCTTCTGTTAATGCCGATTGTGTATTGGTTGAGCCGCAAAAATATACGATTGACCGCGTGGTTCGTTGGTATTTTCCATCTGCATCTTTTCTGTGACATAATTGGCGCGCGTGGACCAGATGGTTATCAGTGGCCAATTTATTATCTCTGGCCTTTTTCTGACATTGGTTTCAGCTGGTTTGGGCAGTGGTATATCAATGCCTGGCCGAATATTCTGCTGACGATTCTGCTGATTTTTGATTTTCTCAGACGATCGGCGCGGCTTGGTTTCACACCGCTGTTTCTGGTTTCACGTGGAGCCGACAGTGTACTGGTAGATACTCTTCAGAAGCGATTTGGCGGGCATAGTGAGTCGTAATATTCTAAAAGAAAATCTACCTTTCGCCGGGAACGGTCTATATGTGCACGTTCCATTTTGTTTGAGCAAATGCGATTATTGTGGATTTTATTCGGTCGTGCCTGGCCCTTCCACTGTTGACAACTACCTGGCCCATCTTGCAAAAGAAGCTCAGGAACGTCTCGGAGCGCAGGAGTTGTCATTTGAAACAGTTTTTATTGGTGGCGGGAATCCGACCAGCATCGGACTTGATAATCTGAAGCGACTTGTAGATATTGTAACAACCTGTCTGCCAAACCCTGCGCTATTACAGGAATGGACTTTTGAAAGCAATCCGGAAACATTGACTGCTGAGATACTAGATTTTTTTGCCAGCTTACCGGCGATCAGGCTAAGTATGGGTATCCAGCGTCTGCATGATCATGAATTGTCAATTCTTGGCCGCCGCGCCAGGATTGATTCTGTGTATCGTGCGCTCGACCTGGCATTTTCCAGAATTCAGAATGTCAGCGGTGATTTTATCATGGGTGTACCTGGATGCCCTTCATTAGCTGATGATCTCCATCATCTTGTGACAAAGTATCCTTTTAAGCACGTGTCTGCATACTTTCTGACTGTCGAAGAAGACACGCCGATGCAGAGGGCGATAAACGGCGGTTTGCTTCCCGATCCAGCCGATGTTGATGCCAGCGAGCTTTACGAAGTCAGAGATGTGCTTGCTGCAGCCGGGTTTGAGCATTATGAAATATCTAATCATGCCCGATCTGGTTTTCGTTGCCGACATAATCTCAACTACTGGGAACCCTGCAACTATACCGGTCTTGGGCCGTCAGCGGTGACAACAACTGATGATATACGTTTGTCTAACGTTGCTGACCTTGAACGCTGGTTGACCGGAGAGATACCTGCGATTGAGCACTTATCACCAGTAGATCGTCGTAACGAGTATCTTATGTTACGACTGCGGTTGCTGATAGATGGGCTTGATATCGCAAATCTCGAACGTCATTTTGGCGCACAGGGTGATGAATTTTATATGACTCTGGGTGAACATATTGATTCGGGTAATCTGCTGCGCCATGAAAATCAGGTCAGATTAAGTGATCAGGGGTTGCAGATCGCCGATGAAGTCATGGCAAGTCTGTTTATATGAGGCGAGAGGTGCTGGCAGTGCATAAAATCTGGTCGAAAATTATTGTTTTGCTTATGCTGGGTGTTTTTTGTGCGAGTACGATTGAGGCTGCCGTTGAAATAGATGCGGTGGTGCGTTCGGTAGTGGCAATGAGTGGCACAGACGACAGTGGTGAACGAATATTTGCCAGCGCTTTTCTGGTTGAGACAGGCCGTCGCAATACTGTGTGGCTGGTTAGTACCGCTCACAGTTTTAATAATGTTGCAGCTGACCATATTCGTATAGATCTGCGTCATTGCAATCGCGGTATTTATTCGGCTTTGCCTTTGCAGGTGCGTATTCGAGAACGAGGTCGCCCATTGTATTTTACCCATTCACATTTTGATCTGGCGGCGATAAAGATCGAGATGCCAGCTGATGCAGATTGTTGTATATTTTCGCGTGATTTTATTGCAGACGAGACCAATTTGAGCCGGTTACCGGTCGGAGCTGGCACTCAGGTGTTGATTCCTGGATATCCCTATGGTGAGGCCTGCAACGAAGCTGGTTTCGCCTATACCCGCAGCGGTGTTATTTCGAGTTTTCCGGTGCGCCCAGCGAGCATGTATCCAATTTATCACGTGGATTTTGAAGTGTTTGCCGGTTACAGTGGTGCTCCGGTCATTTTTTCCGGTTCAACCGGCGTGATAATGCTGGGTATGGTGCTTGAAGAGGTGTTTCTCGAAGAACTGCGCCCACAGAAGGGCAAAAAACAGCTGCGAACAAGGCGAGGTCTTGGTCTGGCACGCGTTCTAAGTGCACCTTCAATAAGAGATTTCATTTCTGGTTTGCGTTAATTTCAGCCTGCAGTGCGTCAGTGAAGCTGACAAGGTCAATTAGTTTATCCTCGCTGTTAATTATCTGAATTTTTTGGTCAGTATAGAGCTTTTGCGCAGTTTTCACTTCTTTTTGTGCCAGTTCTGGCTGATTTTTACGTTTAAAGGCTCTGATTCGATATAAATACATGTGTGGTGCCATAATGCCGTTGGGAGTGCTTTCGAGATACTGAGAAGTCCAGTAGAGTGTCTGGTCAGGGCTGTTGAGTTTGTCGGAAGATAGTCTGACCAGACTGGCAATAGCTTCGTCAGACCATACATCATGTTTGCCGAAGCGTTTGATAAAGTTCTCGTAACTATCTCTGGCTTTCTCGAATTCATTGAGTCTGCGATCCAGTATCCAGGCCATGCGGTAGGTTACTGAATCTATATAGCGGTATTCGGGAAACTTTTCGGTCAAATGTCTGAGGGTTTCGTAAGCCGCAGCCGGTTCAAGAAAAGTTCTTAACTGGATTTCAGCGCGATAATATAGAATCAGAGCTGGTTTGAAAAAGATTATCCAGCCGGCAAAAGTCAGACTCAAGATAAAAATGCCAAGCAGGGCCATTCGATTAAGCCTGGTGGCGCGTAATCTATTGGTTTTTATCTGTTCACCATCGTAGCGTAATCGTTCAAGGGTGCCGCCGATATCGGGCTTTAACCCGTCACTGTTTTTTACCAGTTCAGAACTGATTTGTTGCACATTGCCTCGTGATACCTCAATTATCCATTTGAATACGTGAACAATCGAAGAAGCAAATTGTAGAGATACAACCACAAGCATCGAGGCAAAACAGACAAAGAAAAACGAAGTGGTGTCTTGACTGGTCAGGCCGAGCCAACTGCTCCAGAAGCCTCGCCCGAGCAGCCAGTTCGATAAATCCAGAAACAGCCAGGAACCCAGTGTTACCATGCCAACAACAGTAATCGGGTAACACCAGAGAATAACTGTTGGATAATTGATCTGGATGGTTGTTGAAAACCTGTCGGTGATATAACCGGCAAACTTGCAGGTGGCAATGAATAACATGAAAAAAACTGTGATGATTATTGCCGGCCCGGGCAGTTGCAGCAGTATATTTTGCGCACTCAGTATCAGAACTGTCACAAAAATGCTGGCAGAAAATGGCACCAGCCATTTCAGGTGCAGATCAAAAATATTTTTGGTAGCCAGATGAACTTGCTGCATCACTCAAAAATACACCAGAATTTCTCTCATTGCGCAAAAAAAAAAGAGGCATGAAGTAATCTGCAAAATTCGTAAAATAATGAGACCGCTTCGTTACGCTCGCAATGACAAAGCAATCTCTGCCAAAAAGTAATTTTGCAAGAATCTTCATGGTTTAAGCAATTTTTACATGCCAGTCACAAAATCATAATTAAATCCTGTGCATAAATTCTCAGATTAAGGCCCTGACCATAAGGGGCCGAAGAAATCAACCGATTGATCCGGTTCTTTTTACACGGCTTCTAAATTTTGTTCTTAAAATATCGGTGGAATCTGTCGATAAAGGAACTGAGCATTCATATCCCACAAGGAATAGATAAAAAAAGAATGAGGCAAACAAAGAATAATAGCGTGTTTTCCCTGCTCGGAGGGTTACTGGTAACGCTTCTGTGCCTTGTGCTGCCTGCTACGGCAATAGCTCAGTCTGCGGCTTTTCAAGATTTGCCGCGCGATCACTGGGCCTATAGTGATGTAGAATTCCTTATCAGCCAGGGCTACATGGAAGGCTACCCGGACGGCACATTTAAAGGCCGCAAAGTTACTACCCGCTATGATGTAGCACTTATTCTCGCTCGCATACTCAAACGTATGGAAGAGAAAAAAGCAACTATTGATGCTGTCAGCGAAGAGGAGCGTGCCGCTCTTTCCCGCCTCACCAAGGAATTTAGAGATGAGCTTGGCCTGCTTGATGTGCGCGTTGACTCGCTCGAACGGCGTATGGTTGACAGCGAAAACAAAATGAAGACGTTTGAAGATCGTTTGCCCAAGGTGCAAATCACCGGTTTTTATCGTGGTCGCGGTCAATACATCATCGACCCCGAAACTGTCGGTAGAGATGATTGGGGGGACGAAGCCACCTTCACTAATCCCGGTCTGGTTACTTTTTATCAGCAGCTATATTTGCGTTTTACCGGTAAACCTCTGGGCGAAAAAATCGAAACATTTTATGAACTTTATGGCTATGTAAAGGGTCGTACCTGGAATCAGGTTGTTTACAACGAGGCTGGCAGTTCAGTCCCAAATCCATTCGACAAAATTGATAATTACGTGCGCTATGTTCAGAACGACAATTATGTTCGCTCTAACAAGCTGCATTTTGTCAGTAAAGCCAAATCAATGAAGGTAAGAGTCTTTTCGGGAGAATCAATTTCAGGTATTGATAACCCGATGAATATTTTGACTGAAGATACAGATGTTGTTTACCCATATCAGGGTGTCGAAGTTTCTGGCTCAGAAAGCGGTGTTTCGTATCAGGGTTCAGTGTTAAAAAGTGATATCAGAGATACTTACAGTGATACCAGCGAAATGATCAGCGGTCGCATGGTTTGGAAACTTCCTGAAAAATTTAGCGAAGACAGTTTCTCGGTTGGCACTTCTTATGCCGAAAAAATTCTTGATTATAAGACCGTTGGTAATTCAAATACAGTGCGCGGTGTTGACGTTAACTACTCTACAGAGCGTGCCGGCAAAATTCAGGCCACTGCCGAGTTTCTTACTTCGGCTGCATATTTATTAGACACATCTGACAAGCAAAAACGCAATCTCGGTGACGAGGGCAGTCGCTTCGACCTCAGCATTCAGGAAGGTGGCCTGACCGGTACGGTGAAGCATTATGATTATGGTAAGGATTTCAGGGCAATGATGGCCCCGATTTGGGCCTATGATATTGGTGATGTTGATGATTATCCAAACAATTTGACTATGAAAGATGCCGATGGAAACTATGGTCGCCCGGATTTTGCCGGTGAAAAGCTCACCCGTTTCGGAGTGAACTACGATTTTGGCAACAAACTGCTGGCAATTGCCAACAATTTGTCAGTTGAGGCTACTTATCTCTCGAAAACCTGGGAGGCCGACCCGAAGGAACCCCAGCCAACAGACGGCTACTCTGGTCGAAAGTTTACTTTTCAGCTGCTTTCAGATTTTACTGACAGTACCACTCTAAAATACGACTTTATCCAGAAATGGGATGCGTATGAAGGTGAGCAGGGCTGGCGGTCAAACGCTGTTGAGCTTAATCTGAAGTTGAGTGATTCTGTCAGTTCCAAAGGCAAGATGTATGTACTCGGCGATCCAGACGATATTTTTGAGCAGGATGGTCAGACCCATGAATATAACGAGCGCATCGGCTATTTTGAAGTCAACTCCGATATTAACCCGAGAGTATATGCCAAAGGCAGTGTTGAGCACCAGGTGCGCTGGGTCAGTTCTCCTAAAGAGAACACCCGGGTAGATTATATTGGCGAGGCGACCTATAACCTTACACCAACAACCAGTTTTACTGGCGGTATACAGCATGTAGATTATGTTGACAGCTATGACAGCAGCAAGTCAAGTCTTACTAATGCAATTCTGGCGGAACTTAAAAAGAACTTTACCGACAAGTTCAGAGGTCGCGCCTTTTATTCAAGAGGTGTGCTCGATTATAAAGATGGCAACAAAGACTCGCTGGATCGCGAAAATATTTATGGCGAGCTTATTTATAATGTCAGCAAGGATGCGACTATCACGCTCAAGTTTGGTTATGACTATCCCTCTGAGTGGCGCTGGGCAGTCAGCAGCCACGATAATGGCAGGGACCATGTAGATATTCACACTCAGAAGATGTTAATCTTCGAGGCCAGATCGAATTTTTAGGAATCGAATATGAAAAAGACATTGATGGCAATATTTCTGTTCCTTATGGCTGCTATGTTCAGCGGTTGCATTCAGGAATCCCTGGTAATGCCGGTTGCTGTTGTAAAAGGAAAAGTTGCTGTGCCGCCTGGTCAGGTTCCGCTTGGTGTAAAAATCACCGTTGCCGGTATGACAAGTGCTTATGCTTATGCAGATGACAGTGGAGCGTATTCTTTAGAACTGCGCAAAAGTGGTCGTTTTCTGCTCGTAGCACATGGTCGCGATTTTGAGGTTAACTACACATGGGTGGATATCGAAATCGAAAAGACAGTAACCGCGCCAAATATTTCGCTCGATACCAAAATTGTTGGTGAAGCGCTGTGGGTAGCTTCTATCGTAGATTTTCCAGATGCAACTGCATTCAGTATTAAGTCGATTGAGCCGGTCTGGTCGCCTGCAAGCGCAACTATGTATGACGACGGCAGTCATGGCGATCTGCTTGCTAACGATGGTATTTACATGCTGCGTCAGACCAGACTTACTACAGGCTCGCAACAGTATGCTATCGAATACAAAAAAAGTGACGGCTCAACAGTAGTCGCCAAATCTGACCCTCACGAAGAAAACAAACGCAACGGCAATTCAGAACTATACATAATCGAATCAACGGTTAAACTGGCGCGTGGTGATGTAACCAGCGATTTGAACAGTGTAGACTATTCAAAAGTGAAGCTGGCGACCAAAAAAGGTTCGCGCTCAATGTTCCTCAACACTGATGGCAGCTATAGCTTTGCGATGGAAGGAAACGGCATCGAATACCTGGTCTTCCGCAGCACAAATTTCCATATCAGAGCAATACCGATAGATCTTTCGACTGTAACCCTGTATGACGTGCCAACCACAACGCTTTCTTCAAAACGTAGCGGCGAACTCAAGGTAATTCTTGTGGCCTCCGACTTTGTTGATGTCAGCAATCCGACAGTTGTCGGCACCTTCAAGGGCTGGAGCAATCCGCAACAGCTTTATGACGATGGCACTAACGGTGATGAAGCAGCCGGTGACGGTGTTTATACCCGACTGTTTACCGGTATAGCGCCTGGTACTTACGAATACGCCTTTAACATCAATAAAGAAAATCAGGTTAAAGACCCTTATCAGGAATCAGGTAATCCTACCTATTCAATTATTGAGGTTAAGCAATGAAAAGCCTCAGCAAAACAATTTGTGTTCTGGCCATATTGCTGGCGCTGTTCTTAACGACCACAGCGATTGCCCAGACTGGCGCTGAGCCGACAAACTATTTCTACGAAACCGGATCCTGGCTCGATATTGCCGATAACGTTGGTGATGACAAGGGGCCAGGTTACTATCAGTACCCGCTCGATAAAAGGCTGCGCCGTGGCACATTCGATCTCAAACGTTTCACAGTCTATGAAGAAGGTGAAGTCGTGGTATTTGAAATTCAGATGCGCAATTACATCATGCGCGAGTGGGCTGATAGCAGACATAGCTCGGATCAGGGATTTGTCGCCAACATGTGGGATATTTACATCGATATAGATGGTCGCGAAAATTCTGGATATCAGATGGCTCTGCCTGGTCGCGACCTGATGATGGCCGGCAATATGGGCTGGGAAAAAGTAATCATGGTTACCCCGCTTTCTGAATTTGAGCTTTTCGACATTTTACGCAATAAAACCGACGAACTGGACTTTCAAAACAGTGTTGATGACATAGTTTACCCCGATTATATAAGGGTGCAGCGTGATAAGGTTATTTTAAAAATCTCTAAACTCAAGTTGCCAGGTATCTCTGTGCGTTCAGGATTTCAATGTCTGGCGATGGGCTATAAAAAAGTAGTTTCGCCAAATCGTCTGCTGAACGCTGACGTAAGAGGGTTTCCGACACTTGATGATTTTGGTGGTGGCCATGACACCTACGGCGATCCGCCGGTCATGGACATAATCGTGCCCGAGGGCGAAGATCAATACAAGATTTTGCGAGATTTCAGGTCAGAACCATATCGCGAAAACATCAGATATGCCTCTGTTCCCTTTGTTTACGCTGGCGGTAAAAAACACAGTCCTGCTCTTAAACCTCTGGTGAAAGAACCTACAGCAACTACAGGTATCAATATTCCTCCACCGGCAATTGTGCCGCCGCCAACTGCAGCAGTAAAGCCAGTCGTGCCGGTTGCTCAAAGCTCATCTGGTTTTGTTCCACTCAAGCCAAGCGAACCTGCTAAAGCAGATAACGGTTTTAAGCCGATACCGCAGGCGCCAAAAGGCTTTATTCCAGTTAAGAAGAAAGATTAACCATGCTCCACAGCAAAAAAAACAAGCGAACCTCATATTTTGCTAGCGAAATGACGATTAACATAAAAGCACACATATTAGTTACAGTTTCCTCAAGGAGGGCACGCCCATGATTCGACAGAAATTTTCGCCAACAGCAGGTTTATTGCTGTTGCTCAGCCTGTTAATTGTCGTTTCGAGCAGTGACGTATGCGCGCAATCAACGCGTTCTCGCGGCATGGGCGGTGCTTTTATCGGACTCTCTGATGATGAATCAGCGATTTTCTACAACCCGGCTGGATTATCGCAGATTCAGGGTGGAGAAGCTTCGATTCAGGCAAAAGTTAACGAGCGCGATGTCTTTGACTGGACAAGCCTGGCGTTTACCGGTCATATTTACGAAGATCAGGTAGATAACAAGTTCTCGATCACAGACTATCTCGAACACAATATTCTCGAAGAACCGATTCCGCGCCGACCCAAATACAGTTATGGTGTGGCTTACACCGAAGACAACCGGTCAGAGCAATTTGGCCAACTGGTAGGCGGTGAATTCCTTGGCACCAGTCGCAAAGTTCAAGATCTGCAACTGGCTTTCGGCACCAGATTTCCAATTGCCAGGCGCATGCTGGCCCGCGAACAGCTTTATGGCGGCATCAAGCTCAGACACTACAGTGTTGACCGCTGGATCAGAAGTTTGCAGCAGCACAGCAAGAAGGACTCTACCTCGTTGGGTATCGGCCTGATGTATCACTATAACGATCGAGTTACCGGTGGTCTTACTGTCGATAACCTCATTGAAGATACCGATGGTACCTACGATCGTCGCGACGGTGTAAGTCTCAATCTTGGCACTGCAGTGAAGCTTACCAAAGGCACCACTATTTCGGTGGATGCAATCAATGTAACTAACTCTGCTCGTGCTGATGAGCAGCAGTATCGTATTGGCGTCGAGAAGAAGTTCATCGAAAACGATCTGACCATGCGCATGGGTTCGCTTAACGGCACTCTTACACTTGGTTTTGGCATGTATGTTCTGCCTAATATCAGAGTAGATTACTCATACTATGATGGCGATGTCGTAAGCGAACATCATGTTGGAGCGCATGTAACATTTGAATAATTGGAGAATCACTCTGATGAAATTCAAAGTGAAGCTGGCAATAATCTGTTTCTGTATGTTCTCCGCCTGCAGTTTATGGGCGGAGACTTTTATCGAACCCGAAATTTTTATTGAACAGAAGCTTGAGGTTTTCGGGCTTGCCGGTATCCCCTGGGAAACTGAATCATCTTATGATGAAGAGCGCTCCCGCGCCTGGATGGATGCCTTGCATCACGCATACGAAAAAGTGTTGAGCCTGCCGCTGATGGAAGGCAAGCTGGTTAGACATGTAATGCAGACTAATTCATCCTTAAAAGAACGACTGGGCCAGGTATTAATGTCGGCGCCAAAATATTTCCTGCAGGCTGATACTTCTGGTTTAATTCGCTGTCGCTTAGAGCTTCCATTGTCCGGCAAACTTAGTGTCAGATCTGCGTTGTATCTGGCTGCTCTGCGTCCGCAACCACAGGAGCCATTAAGCTTGCTTGCCTCGTGGAGCGCAGGATTGAAAATTGACGAAAAAGCGCCGGCTCCTTCTTTTAAACGTGTAATTCTTGATGCGCGTAGTTTTTTGTTTGAGCCTTCGCTATTTCCAAGATTTTTTACTGCAGCTGGTATGTTGATTTTTCAGGAATCCATGGTTCCATCTAAGGAACGTTTCAGTCGACCGGCTGTGCTCTTTGAATCAGACATCAGACGGGCACGCAAAGAACTCAAAGACGAAGAGGTCGTGACGATAGCGGCTCATATCAGCCCGCTGGCTACGCGTGATATATGCATAGAGCATACAGATGTCGATGTTTTTGCGAGATTTTGTCGCGAGTTAATCCGCAATCCGCTGCAGGAGCGCGAAATAGTTGTGGTGTTTAATCCGCAGGTTTTGCACCAGCGCGGCCGTCTTGCTAAGACTGAAGCTAAGGCAGCAACCAAAGATAAATTGAAATAACATGCAGGAGGCAAATCCAATGAAACCATTCCAGATATTGATCGCAATTTTGTTGATCTGTTCGATTACCAGTGCCGGTTGGGCCTCTTCGGACGTTGTTCGGGCTCAGGAAAAGAAACTAAGCCGCCTTGAGCGCTATATTTATGGCGATGAGCAGAAAGGTGCAGGTGCAGATCGTTTGCGACAGATAGAAGAAGATCTTTTTGGGCGCAATACCGGTCGAAAAGAGGCCGAAAAGATCAGCTATCTGCATGACTTTGTATTTAAAGGTTCGACCAGCAATCCTTCTCTCGATATGAAGCTGAGTTTCCTTGAATGGCGACTTTTCAATCGAACCGGAGAAGGCAACCTTGAAGCAAGACTGGCCGATATCGACAGGCAGGTTTCCGGCAATGTATCTATGGAACCAATGGCTTTCAGGCTTGAACAGCAGATTCATCTGATTATCGAGAATGGGCTGATTTCGTTACATCAGGTTACCATTCCGCGTGGCACTGAGATCAGGATGCGTCTTAAACAAGAGCTTTCGAGCCGCACCGCAAAAAAGAATGACATCGTACCCATGGTTTTATCGCATGACGTATTTATTGACAACAATATTCTGGTCATGACCAATGGCGGCATTGTAACTTCGACCGTTAAATCAGTGCGCCGTGCCGGACGCTTTGGTCGTACCGGCTATGTAAACCTTGATGTAACAAGAATTGAGAGCATGGATTCAACTGAATTGCCGATTCAGATTGATGCTGCCGGTGAAAAATTTGATAAACGCAAAATAGGCATGGCAGCTGGCGCTTCTACTCTTGGCTATCTGGTTCTTGGGCCAATTGGGCTTGCTGGCGGCGCTTTTATCAAGGGTGGCGAGGTCAACGTGCCGGCTGATACCGAAATTACTGTGCGAACAACCGAAGATTGCAAGGTTGTCGGGGTTCTGGTTAACCGAAAGTGACCCTGTGCGTTGCCTGAAGATTTCAAGGCGCTTGCCAAACGAAAATAGTTGCTTTAACCCTTACTGTGAACTGGCCGGGTAGTTGCCCGGTCAGTTTATTTTTGGGTTGTCGAGAGTAATTCAATGTGTTACTCTTGCTGGCATGCATCCATATCTATTTTCAATTGGCCCGCTGCATATCGGCTCTTATGGCGTCTTATTGGCCATCGCATTTTTCAGCGCCTTCATGGTCATTAACTGGCAGTTTCGCAAGAACGGTTGCGATGAAGAACTGGCCTGGGATCTCCATTTTCTCGCAATTTTTGGTGGAATGGTCGGTTCGCGCCTGATGCATATCATTGAGAACTTCAAGGAATTTCTTGGTAATCCGATGTCGATGATTTTTTCGACCACCGGGTTTTCGGTTCTGGGCGGTTATGTGTTGGCTCTGGCGCTTTGTATCATCAGGGTGCGTTATGCCAGACAGCCATTTTTTAAAATGGCTGATCTTTATGTTCCCGGCATGGCAGTTGGCTATGTCATCGGGAGGCTTGGCTGTATCGCTGCTGGCGATGGTTGTTATGGGTTGCCATGCCATCTGCCCTGGGCGATGAATTTTCCGAAAGGTCTGGTTCCGACCTTGAGTGCTGTGAACAATACGCTTGCCGACACTTATCGCAGTCTGTTTCCAGGCGAACCAGTTCCGGTTGATATCAGCGTGCATCCGACGCCTTTGTATGAATCGCTTTCCACAGTCATTCTCCTTGCCATCCTTTTGTTAGTTGATTGGCGCATAGGTGGCGGCCGGCGCTTTGCGTTTTTTCTGATATGGTTTGGCGTTTCACGCTTTCTTGTAGAATTCATCAGACTAAATCCCTTTATTTACTGGGGCATGTCTTCAAGCCAGCTGGTGTCGATATTTTTTATCATCGCCGGTATTGTAATAATGCTGGGTTCGAAAGCACGCCTGCAGAAGATGAGTCAACCGACTGCCGGAGATTGAAAACATTCGATAACTGGTATATGCTGTTGCCGTAAAACTTAAGGGAAAGGTCATAAATAAAAATATGGCTCTGATTCTAGTCAAAGAGATTGTACAAGATCAGGGACTGATGATAGTTGCTGGTAAAGAAGGGCTCGACCGCAAGGTTATATCGTCAGAAGTGCATCGGCCTGGCCTGGAACTGGCTGGTTTTTTCGAACATTTTGGCTATGAACGAATAATCGTGCTTGGGCGCACTGAACTGGCCTATCTTGGTGAGCAGACTGCCGAAATTCGCAAGGTGCGATTGCGCCAACTGCTGTTCTTTAACATTCCCTGTATTATCATAACCGATGACCTGCTTGTGCTCGACGAATTGCTCGAACTATGTGATCAGAAGAAAATACCGCTTCTGCGTACACCGGCTCGCACCGGCGAGTTTATTTACCAGCTTTCGCGTTATCTTCACAACCGCTTTGCGCCTCGCAAAAGCGTGCATGGCGTTTTTGTCGAGGTCTACGGGGTTGGCATCCTGATCATGGGTTCTTCTGGAATAGGCAAGAGTGAGTGTGCGCTTGAGCTGATCAAGCGCGGTCATCGCCTGGTTGCAGATGATGCCGTGCAGCTTATGAAAATCAGTGATACCAAGGTGGTTGGTTCTCCCGATGAGATGATACGTCATCACATGGAAATCCGCGGACTGGGCATAATAGATATTCGCTCTCTTTTTGGCATCGCAGCGACAGCTGATGAGAAATCGGTCGATATGGTTATAATCCTCGAAAAATGGGATGACCAGAAGGAATATGACCGTCTTGGCATTTTTCAGCGTACGGTCAAATTTTTAAAGGTTGAAGTGCCCAGCACTACCATACCAGTCCGCGAAGGTCGCAATCTGGCCGTAGTTATCGAAACAGCGGCAATGAATTTTTATCTGCGCCGTATGGGCATACTCAGTGCCGAAAAATTCTCAAAGCAGCTTCGGGCAAAGATGAGCGGTGATTTTTAATGTTGCTGTCGTTTCGGCGAAAGTTCAGTCATGAGATAAGGGCCCGTCGCTGGGTAGCTTTTTTGCTGCTGGGGCTTTTTATGATGTGTTTTGGCTTTGTTTTTGCTGCTTTAGCGACAATCGTTCTGGCTCCAGCGAGTATTGAGACTGTTCGCAGTTTTCAGCCGACCGCTCTGGCTTTATCGGCGCTTTCGGCTTTGCTGATCAGTTCGTTCTGGTTGTATAAAGGATTCAGGACAGCGTTCAGGCTGCTTGATAGTCGAGATTTTGGGCTTTCCACCCGTCTGCGCGAGTTTGTATTTCAAAAAAGTCAGACCTCAGTCAAACTTTTCTCGATGGTGGCACTTGGTGGCGGCACTGGCCTGAGTTCACTGTTAAAAGGTCTTAAAGAACTGCCGGTAGATTTGACCGCTATAGTTACAGTTACCGACGATGGCGGCTCGTCAGGGCGTCTGCGCAAAGAACTGCAGATTCTGCCGCCCGGTGACATCAGAAACTGTCTGGTAGCTTTGTCGCGTTCAGAAAGTCTTTTATCACGTCTTTTTCAGTATCGTTTCGGTGAGGGCGGCGAAATCGAAGGACACAGCTTTGGCAACCTTTTTATCGCAGCCATGACTGGTGTTATTGGCGATTTTGGGAGCGCAGTGCGCGAAGCCAGCAATATTCTCGCGATCAAGGGCCATGTGATTCCGGTTACCAATGATAATGTTCAGCTGGTAGCGCAGTTTGACGACGGCAGTGAAATAACCGGTGAAACTGCAATCTGCAGTGCCCGTAAACGAATTTTAAAAATAGACCTGAGTCCAGCGTCGCCGTTGGCAAATCAGGAGGCCCTCAGTGCTATCGACGACGCCAATATGGTCGTGATGGGTCCAGGCAGCCTTTATACAAGCATTATACCTAATCTGTTGGTGCCCGGTGTGGCGGAGCATATCAATAACAGCGCTGCTAAAGTTGTATATATCTGTAACGTCATGACACAGCCTGGTGAAACAGATGGCTTCAATGCGGCTGACCATGTCAATGTCATACTCGACAAAACTCCTCTGAAGCGGATAGACATTGTGGTGGTCAACTCCAGGCGCGCTTCCAGGACATTAATGGAAAGATACGAAGCCAAGGGACAGTTTTGGGTGCCGCCTACGGTTAAAAGGATTGAAGATCTTGGCATAAGGGTTGTCGCTGCTGATATGCTTCTTCAATCGGATCTGCTGAGGCATAACCCCAACCTGCTGGCAGTAATTCTTATCAGTCTGATTAACGAAAATCGTCTCGAAGAGCCAATTGTTCAAGAAGAAGAAGAAGAAGAAGAAGAGGAAGAAGCGAGCTTTTTTGATGACTGAGCTGACGCATGCCGACTACTAATTATGCTGTTAGTCTAAAGCGCGAGATAATTTCAGTTGCTCAACAACAGCTGCCATGTTGCCTGCAGTCATTTTTTACCGGGCTTTTGCGTGGTTCCGCACGTCAGCCACAGATAAAGGTTCGCCGATCCTTGCATCGGTCTTTAAAGCTCTTTCTGCGCCAGGTTTTGCCGGCAGACACAACCATAGAGGTTGGTGGCACCGAGATCCTGGTCGAAAATAATTTTGATCAGCTCGAACTCAGGAAAAAACTTGTTGAACGAATCAGGCGCACAAATGATTCTTCTTCAGGCAAACACTGCCAACGCGCTTTTTTACAGGGATTATTCGTAGCCAGAGGCTACATCCAAAACCCTGGCCGTGGTTACCACCTTGAGTTCAGATTGCCCGGGCATTGGTTGCCGGCTGCATTCAAAACCGTGTGCCATCAGTTGCGCATGAAATTCGGTAGCTATAAAACAGAAAAGGGCTTTTGTTTTTATCTCAAGAGCAGCCGCCGCATTATTAAATTTTTAAACCTGTTGGGTTTGTTCGAAAAATCTCTCGAATTGTCTGATTTAAAAGCTACTCGTAGTCTGCTTTCTATGGTTAATCGGCAGGTCAACTTTGAAACAGCCAATATAAACCGACTGATTGGTGCTGCCGAAGAGTCTATCAATCAGATAAAGGCTCTACTTGCTTTGGAAGATCAGGAAATCTGGACCGAGAGTCTGCGTCAGCTCTCGCTGATTCGTATTAAATACCCGCACGACAGCCTCGAAGCATTGGGACTGCGATTTGATCCACCGCTTAGTAAATCAGCGGTAAATCACCGTTTGCGTCGAATAAAAAGTTTGCATGCCAAAGTTTTTGGCATAGTTCCAGAAAAAGGCGATTAACTGTCAGTGCCAGCGTCGGGTAGACGGTGTGCAAACAGCATAAGTCCAGTCAGATTTAGCATCAGTGCCGAGCATAATAGTGCAAAACAGGCGCTCATTCCAATTGCAGGTAACAGCCAGAGACCGCTTAAAGCACCGGTAACTAACGCCCCGCTGTTATCAGCAAAGATTAGCAGACCGGCACTGTCAGCAGCCTGACGGCCAGTGCTGCGCAGTATGCTGTCTGAAACCGGAAACTCAATGCCATCAAGAAATGCAATGGTGAATACCATCAACCCAGTAACAGCAGCTGAATGCAACTGGGTCATTTCAACAAAGTAGATGCAGAAAGCTGTGAAGAGAATCTGCAGTAATTTTACCTGCTTTAAACGTGAGATTGCATCCTTGCGCAGCTGAATACGGCCAAAAAGCATAGCGCCGGCGGCGAGTCCCATCATGTAGAGGCCAAAGAACAGCGCGGTCATCTGATAGGCCGCACCGTAGCGATTCTGATATAGAAGAATCAGAATAATCTCGGATAGAATTCCGGTTGCGCCACTAATCGCTACTCCGCCGGCAATAACGGTTTTAACTGCAATACGGGTGCTCAAAAATGCCGGCAACAGCATAACCAGAAAACCTGTTGTCAGAAAGGCAGAAAGAAGCTTAAAGAAGGGAAGCTGTTGCAGAAATTGGAGATAGGTATTGAGAGTTGTGCCGCTGTAAATGTTCCACAGTACAAGCTGTTGCATAAAACTGACTGGGTGGGCATCGGTATTCAATCTAACTTCGATGTCTCTTTTCAACCATTCATTGAGCTCGTTTACTCGATTTGGCATGAGCAGGTTGTAAAAGCTCAGCGGAAAAAATGTTGTTGTGCTTATCTGGCGAGCTGCCAGGCGATCAGAAAACTCGCGCGCATTGCGCGGCAATACCTGGTCTGATTCACTCGCAAAGAAGGTGATTATATTGCCAGGTATGGAAAGGCAATGCGCAAATTCCTGATTAAGAGCCCGCCAGGTCGAAATGATTATCTTGCCCAGGGTTGCATCGAGGTAGTTCTCGCTACCCTGAACCTGTAGTGAGATTATTCCTTCGGGATTAAGAAGTTTCCGCGCTGCTCTGAACGACTCAAGGGTGAATAGTCGATTGCCTGCAAGTGTTACCGGCGATATTGAGTAGAACATTATTCCATCATACTTCTCGGTTGCCTGATTGAGATAAAAACGTGGATCAACTGTTTTGATCTCGACTCTGGAAAGTTGATCTGCCGGGTAGGCAAACAGAGATACAAGGTCTGAATCGTTTTCGACAATGGTCAGGCTGAGGTCGGCGTATTTTACGAACTCATTGACCAGATCAGGTGTGGGCGCCCCAATGATGAGAATCCGACGATAATTTTTGAGTGCGCTGACGAAGGTGTGAACCCTGCTTTCAGCAGATTCCGGAACTGGCCAGGAATCTGCCAGCATACCATTAGAAAACAGGCTCTTCTGGTCCCAGTAGCTGCTGAGCTGAAGTTTCTGATAGGGTGTCTCGATTGTTGCTTCAAGTTTTCTGATGTCGCCATGCATTTGCTGCCAGTAGGCCATCTCAATTTTTGCTGCTGCCGCTGGAGCTAAAAAATAAATAGCTGGTATAGATCCAAATAGAAGCAGTGCCGGTAAAATTTTGCGCCGAGACTGAATGAGAACGCCGGATAATGCGAGTATCGGCAGACTAAGCAGGCAGACAATCGAATCGGCTTTTCCACCGATGATAAGAGAAAAGAATACTCCACCGACAAAACCGCCAACTGCTTCGAGACTGTAAAAGTAACCTATGCTTTGCCTGGTCAACCTGATAAGTGCTGGTATGAACATGCCGATCAGCAAAGCAGAAGGAGTAACCGTGAGCAACATAAACAGTGCTGCTGGCGCAAAAGAGATGAATTTGCCGCCTGGACTGGGCAACCAGCTGGCTGCCTGATAGAGAACAAAAACCAGCAAAACCGGTGCGACAGCCAGTGATTTAACCAGAGTTTCTGGTCTGATTCTGAATTTGCCGCCGATATAGCCACCCAGAGCTATTCCTAGAAGCCAGACGCTCAAAAACAGGCCCAGGTGGATTTCTGTGCCGTAGAATTGCCCCATGAAAAATCTGAACAGGGCGACTTGAGTGAGATTGGCAATAAAACCGACGATGGCAGAAACAGCCGCCAGCTGATAGCTTCTGGCAAAGACCTTAGTCATCTACATGACGTCCGGTTCTGGTAATCTTCCGGATCTGCTGGAGTTTCTTACTGGCTGGAATATCCTGAAAGTCAACAATGTTGCCAAGACACTCGATTTCGATAGCTTCTTCGTTGTAACGGCGCAGTCCTTGTATTGCTTTGATGCCTACGTTTTTAACCTGATAACTCATGGTGTAGGGGTAGCCATCGTCGTTAACACCCCAGCTTTGCTCGGTTTCCAGAGCTCTGGCTTTTTCGGTTGCCAATGCGGGTTGTAAAATTTTACCGTCTACCAGATCGTTTGTGCAGTCTCTGAAGAAATAAGTAAGAAATTTTTCAGGCGCAGAGCCGGCGTTTGAAGTGTTGTCCGGGCTGATATACTTTTCTGGATTGTTTGGTGGAGCCAGGCCGGGCGCGAGATATCGGTAGTTCGGGTTGTAAAAGCTGGCGATTCTTATCAGTATTTCCGGCTCTGATCCCTGCATTTTGAGAGGTATATAGAAGAATCTTATGCGTCCGCTTGAATCTGATTCTTCGGGAATGATCCGTTTGTAAACGCCAGAAAGGCTTTGTATTCGTTGGAAAGCCGCTTGTCCGGCTTCGTTGCGAAATGAAAACTCGGCAAAGTCAAAATATGGGTTTTTGCCCTGTTGAAACTCGACGGCATCATAAAGCTCAGTCGGGAAAAGGCGGGCTTTGAGCAAAAAGTGCTGCATCGCGGCGCGCGCGGCAAAATAGGCCTGCTGGTCGCGCAGCGATAGTTTGGTGCGGCCAGCGACGCTTCGATGATGAAACGTCATTGTGGTAAAGAGTATCATCAGGCAGAAGCAAAAGACTATGACGATAATCAGCGCCATGCCCTCTCTTCTTTTTTTTAGAGAGTTAAACATCAATATCTGCCTTGATAGTGATAAGATGAATTCGCCTTAAGCCGACCCCGGTCTGGTCAGGGTCTTGGAGATAGGCCTTCTCAATATTCCATTGCACCTCGATAATCAGGCGTTTAAGGCCGCAATATTTAAAATTTTCGTCGTTCGTGTAACTGACCATGCTTTTTGCCATGCGCTGTGTCATCCGCGTAGCAGTTGGGTTTGAAAACCTGAATGCGCTGGCCTGGTATTTTTCGTAACCATCATCGCGATAAAAGTTCTCATGGTTCTCTGAGACTTTGCCGGGCAATTCCGTTTCGAAAAGAAAAGTTGTGCCGTCAGACATCTGGCTGACAGGATTAGGAACGTATTTTCTCTGATGCCAGGCCTGACTTAACAGCTTTGCTGGATTTTTTAAGAAGCTGAAGGTTGGCTCAGGTGCCGGAAACGCGCCAAAGTCGCTTGGCGCCTTGCCGGGATAATCTGTACCAATCTGTTTCATTTCAGGCTTAAGATTAGTCGTCGCCGGCAGCGAGGGCATGTCTTCTACACGCAGCGTAATCTTGTAATATTGTCCGCGTGGATCCTTGACTATATTCTGGCATGGCCAGCCTGCTGCAGTTTTTTCACTTCCTGGAAAGACTGTGGTAACAAATTTGATGGCCCAGGCTTCGTCATATTTTTCGTATCCATCAACAGCGGCAAGATCATCAATGCGGATAAAGCCGGGAATTCCGGCTCGCAGTGCCTGAAATGGCACATTGTCGAGCATGGCGTTGAGAACTTCTGATGCGCGACTGACTGCATACATTCGCGATACGTTGATATCTGTGTCTGAGGCGCCCTTGGACATGAAATAGAAAATAGGAACCATGGTGGCAGCCAGTATTGCCATGGCCAGAATTATCTCCAGCAGTGTAAATGCACTGCTGCGCCGTGAAAATATATTGTTTTGACGCATTGTGTGTGCTGACATATATTGATTAAACTAACAGAACATTGCCGCGAGATGCAAATTAATACTAACTCTGAGCGGTTTTTAACGTATAATCAGTATACGCGATTACAGGGTGAAAAAGTAATGAAAAAAGTGCGCAACTATTGGTCCATAGACCGCAGATCGTTTATTAAAAGATCTTCACTGCTTGCTGGTGTTTGCATGCTCGGGCGTGGGACAGAGGTGTTTGCCGGTAACGAGAGTGATTTTCCGGCAGAATATGTTGCCCGATTAGATGATGGTCGTTTGCAGTGCACTCTTTGTCCAAATCTATGCACTCCGGTTGATGGCGAAAACGGCGCTTGCCGAGCCCGTGGCATCAGAAACGGCACATACGTCAGTCTTGTTCATAGCTTGCCCTGTGTTATTGCGGTGGATCCTGTCGAAAAGATGCCACTGTTTCATTATCATGTGCATGGCCCGGCGTTGGCAATTTCTACGGCCGGTTGCAATCTGTTTTGCCAATACTGTCAGAATTGGCAGTTCTCGCAAAAATCACCAGCCGAGACTTCTAATTTTGCCATGAGCCCTGAAGATATTGTTATGCGTGCCATCGACATGCAGATACGGACAATTGGCTTTTTTTATACTGAACCGACTATCTACATCGAGTATATGAAGGATATCGCTCGCCTCGCTAAAAAACGCAATATTAAAACCGTTATGGTTACCGCTGGTTATATTAACCCCGAGCCTCTCAAGGATCTCTTTGAGCTGATTGATATATTTGTTGTTGGCTACAAGGGTTTTACCGAGGAATTTTACGCCGAAACGATTGGTGGAAAGCTTGATCCGGTAAAAAAGACTTTAATCGCGATAAAAGAATCGGGGCGCCATCTCGAAATCGTTTCTCTGCTCATACCAGAAAAAAATGACGATATGAAGGCGTTTCAGGCAGGTGCAGAATGGTTTGTCGAGAATCTCGGAACCGATGTTCCGTGGCATTTTTCGCGTTTTGCGCCCGAATTTATGCTGAAAAACCTGCCACCGACGCCGAATGGTGTGCTGGAAATGGCGCGTACACTTGCTATTAAAGCTGGTGTTAAATATGCTTACACCGGCAATAATCCCGGCCAGGAGGGAAATCATACCTATTGCCCGGGATGCAGTAAAAAGGTGGTCGAAAGACTCGGTTTTAAAGTTCTTCGCAGTTTTCTATCGGCAGGAAAATGCCCGGATTGCGGGTATCAGATTCCCGGAGTCTGGCTTGACGACCTGCCAAATGGCAATATCTGATGATCAGGAGAGTATGAGAAATGAAACAAGCCGCAATTCTGTTAATGATATTGATGTTTACTACAGTCGCCTTTGCTGAACCCGGCAACTACATAGACGAGATGGGTGCCATTGTAGAAGAGATTTCCCTGCTGAATTTGTTGCGCGGCCTTTATTTAAATGAAGAGCAGGCAAAAAAAATTGCTGAGTTGGCGATTGAAGCCGAATCTATCAGAGAGACTGCCAAAGAAGAGATTGCGCAGCTCAATGCTATGACAGTTCTCGCACAATTGCGTGATGAACTGTATACCGCTCTTGCCGAAAACCCTCCAGCGGTTCGCACCAGTGTTGTCAAGCTTGACAATCAGGCTCACAAAATTGTCGGCGCTGTTCTTGACAGAATTGCAAGACTGGAAGACGAGGTTCGCACATCTCTTACGCATGGGCAGCAGAAAATTGTCTGGGAATTTATTCCCTGTATAGTTCCTGAGGTTGACTTTGAAAATCCGGTGAGAACCGGCCAGGCCGCTGCCAGTAGCCGTCTGTTGCCAGCTTTGAAGCTGATCAGAGAAACCCCCGAAGATATGTGGAAAAAGCATGGCCAGAATTATCTCGATTATATTCTCAAGGTAACCGAGCAGGAAGCTGGCATAATGACCGATGATACCCGTGAAGACCTGCGTCGCCGACTGGTTAAGCATGCCTGGAAAATCAGAAAAATGAAAGAGCCTGATTTTATGATTAATCGTGATAGTCTTGCCAAAGATCTGCTGCTGGTAAATCGAGAGCGCACATTTCGCAGCGGTTATCGCACCACTGGCAAAATCTCGCGTTTCCTTCTTTCTCCTGCCGCCACGAAGGTATTGCCCCGCTGGGTCGAGACGCATTTTGGTAAAGAATCTGTTGGCGCGAATGCCGTCGAGGCATCGTCGACGTCTTTGATAACGCAGCCTGCAGTTGTGGTGCCCGTCGTCCCCGATCCCAACCAGTCGTCGCTGCCGGCCGGTGATGCAGATGCGCTTTTCTGGTCTGAGCTGGTGCCAAAATCATTGGCCAGATTGGCAGAAACACCCTATTATAACCAGGTTTACGATGCTTTCGGCAGGCCTCTCAGCCAGTATTTTTTTGGCGAAGAAGACAAATACGTTGATCTTACAAGCCTGATTGTCAACGCTGGCGTGATTCTAGAGGGTTCCCGCCCCGGGTATTATACTCTGACTCCTGGTGAACCCTGATCGAGATTATTGCTGCCTTATAATAATCGCAGCGCCTCTACTGGTGCCGACCAGCAGGTTGCCGTTTTCGTCAATACACATGGCTTTTATGTGATTTGACGGTAGTCCATCGCTTTGTGTGAAAAATCGGCCGGGCTGGTTTGTGCTCCAGAGCTGCAGCCCTACTGGACTGCCCAGCCAGATTTGATCGCCGCATCTCTGAAGATTAGTTACTGGCAGTGCCTTAATCCCATCATTTTTGCATAGAATCGACCAATTCTTGCCATCAAAAAAAGCCAGGCCGCGACTGGTTCCAACTACAACCTGATCGTCGGTAAAATCGCAGATACTGAATGCTTCGCGTGCCGGGAATTCAGGAAAAACCCAGCTGTCAACGTTGAGCTCAACGTTTGAGCTTATTTCGCTGCGCAGTCTTACTATGCCGTTACTGCTACCGATCCATAGGTGGGTGAGCTGCATAAAGACGGACAACAGAGGATGATCGTAAAAGTGCATTAACTTGTAACTGCGAAAACTCGGATTAACGGTTTCGACGTATCTGCTTACACCGTGTTCACGATGTCCGAGCCAGAGGTAGTCATCATTGTCTACATACATGCAGACAACTCTATTGTTGAGCAGCCCCGGCGCATCAGGAAACCTCAGGGCTTCCCATTTGGAAAAGTCATATCTGCAGACGCCAAGACCACCAAATGTAGAGTTTTGTGCAACCCATACTTCACCATTGCAGATGGCAACGGCGGTAATATTGCCGGCATCGACCAGCGGAGAGTTTTCCGGGGTAAAAGTCTGAATGTCACCAGCGCTGGTTTCAACAAATAAACTGTTGTTCAGCGCCCAGACGCGCAAACCCTCGCGAGCTGCTACAGCAGTGATTTCTTTGTTGGTAAGAAACGGGTGAGAGACCGGACTTATCACAAAGCTTTCCTCGCCCTGGGCACTGGCTTGAGCAAAAATAAGCGTCAGTAGTAACAGTAATTTGATCAGTCGTATCACATGGAACCTCACAAAGAAAATAAAAAGCCCCCACGCGGGTTATGATAACCGCATGGGGGCTTAAGTTCAATCTGTTATCTCATTCTTACCTGTTGTCGATAGATCTGGTTCTGAAACTGGCCGGCAGAACGTTGATATTAAACTTGAGTTCACGGGCTTCACCAATACCGCCGGTTTTGGCGCGGTCATAGGCCTTAACTCTGAACTGATACCATCCGGCGGCTCTGAAAATATGATAAAAGCTGACTTTGGGGTCAAATTCGTTGAGTGCGAATTTGTCGAGATTGCTGCCATCTTTTACTATTTTGTTGCTGCTGACGATCTGGCCATCCTGTTCGTATTCGATATCTTCGAATTTACCTGTAGGTTGCTGGTTTTCGTTGAGAGCTTCAATTTCGACCTCAGTTTTGAGGATGCCACGGAATGGAGTCAGGCTGTCGATATTGTCATAGGGCGCAATATTGAAGCGCATGCGCTGGTCTTCAACCGGAATGCCGTTTTTGTCGGGCCCTTCGGGGTCAGTCGGGAAAGCCGGGAGTTTTTCTTCAGTACCATCTGCTTTGACCACCATCCACTCGCTGCCGGTCATGTCAATGTCGCCGCCAGCGCCGTCTTCGCCATGATTCTTAATAGCACCGGTCTGGATATTTTTGCTTACCAGCTGACCGCCTGCTTCTATGGCTTCTACCGGAGGAATACCGATCTTATGGGTGACGCCATTGTTCATGTCTTCAGCTTCAACATTAATAAGGGGCTTGCTGAAGGCTGCCATATCTTCGACTTTGATCAAGGAGCCGGCTGGAGCAGCGTTGCCACAGCAGTTTGATACTTCCTGAGTCATCAGACAATCGGGCGGGTGGGTCATTGAATCCCCATAGTAGAGTTCTGAGAGAGTTTTTCTGTTGGCATCATCGATACTGGCATTGGCGAGCAGAGTGCGTTCTGGGCCCGAAATCTTCTTGCCAACCATAGGTGCTGCGCTTTGATCGTTCCACTCGATTGAGTTGGTGGCGAAATGTCTGGGCAGAATTACGCGTTTGCCGGCAACGGTCCAGGAACCGCTGGTTACTTCGATGGTTTTGCCGGTTTCGGGGTCAACTTTGCTTATGGGTTTTTCTTTGTGTTGGGCGGGGATGTTCTCAAGCGCTATTGGACCAACAATACAGCGGCCAAGATGTATTTCAAATCCGATTGGCGCAAATCTGGTTGCGGCGCGGCTACCATCGCTTGAACTGTCGATATAGCTTTTGAGTTCCTGCATGGCGACTCTGGCTTCTACTGCAGCTTCAGAGGTCTTTCCGGCAAGTTCGTCCACTATGTCGGCAAACACAGAGAGTTCTGCCGAGTCTTTCTTTTTCCAGGCTTCGTTAAGCTCGTTGGTGCGGGTTACCGGGTCGCCATTCTGGTAGAGGCAGTAATATACTACGCCTTTTTCCCATGGTTTCAGGAACTTGCCTGGCCAGCTGTTGGTATAGCGGTCAGCAATAAATTTGTCGCGTTTATTCTGTTCCTGTTGCTTCCAGTAGGCATGGTGACTTTCGTAGTATTCACGTTCGCGTGAGCTGTAAGCGCGGCCTATATATGGACCGTAGGTATCGTTTGATTTGAGGAAGTAAAAAAACATTACTGCCTCAAGATTGCTGGCACCGTCAAAGAATGGGTTGGGCAGCTGATAGAGTTCGTCTGGACTGAACTGATATTCGAAGTTACTGGTGATTGCCGGAGAAGTCGGCTGCAGTTCAGAGTTTTCGTTCTCGTAACCAATGGTCATGCCGTCTTCGCCACCGTTGTAGCCAAGGTATTTGCCAACCACGCCGGAGTGCACTGCACCCTTCGGGTCGAGAAAATCTTTTTTGATCTCCGGGAAGGAATAGTCTTCGACGTAAACGACGTTGTAGTCAGTAAATTCGTTAAAGGTTTTGTCGTCGATGGTTGCAGTGAGGTTCCAGGTGTCTTTGAGGGCATCTGGAACCGGCTTGGTCGTTTTATTTGCGCCTTCCGGCCCGAATTTCACAAACTCACTGTCGGCTGGTACGGCACCAAGACTGGCGGTGCCAGGAATTTCTCCGTCCGGGTTTGCGGTGCCAACAGCTGTTTCTGGGTATCCGTTGCCTGAGGTCGCCGGCACAGTGCCTAAAGTGGCGCGCTCATAGGTCATGATCATGCCAACCTGTTGCAGAAACTTTGATCCGGCAACGTCTTCGCGGCCACGGATACCTGAGTCGAAAGCAGCAGTATGTCTGTTTACAAACAGCTTTTTGTCTGGTACATCGCCTTCGCTTTTGGTGCCGCTCACCATTTCCTTGAAAAACTGGCCGTTAACCAGGTTGGGTCGCAGAAACGGGGTCCAGACTTCGCCGCCAGAGGTTCCGTTTTTATTGCCTTCGGCCAGAGCCTTTTTCTTATCAGCCGGCTGTTCAAAGAACCAATGGTATTTTACGTTGCGGTAAACGTAAAACTTGTTGTTTTCTTTGACAATGAACGGAAACTTGTCTTTGCCGGCTCCGGTATTGCGATAAATTAGGGTGGAATTGGTGAGCATGTTAGCCTTGTTCTTTACCACCGGATTTGGCTCATACATTGGCATCCATACGGCGATTTGTGCTTCTGGTTTGTCAGAGTGCCCTGATACGCGCTCAATATTCATGCCGTCTGCGAGTGGACCATTTGCCTCAAATTTTGAATCAAAATGTCTAATCATAGACTGCGGAAAATAACTCGACTCTTTTCCGGGGGTTACCTCAATAGCACACAACGGGACTGTGGCTATCAGGCCGATCAGTAACAGAAAAACAATACAGAACGGTCTTTGCAGGCAATTCGATCTCATAATTCCTCCTGGGAAATATTTAACTGACTAGTTTGTTTTTAACTGGCTTTGAATCAAAGCCTCAAATTCGCGAGCTCTTCTGACTCCTTCTTCGTTTTCGTAAATCCAGCGTTTTACTTCTGGAGCCTCCGGCGAATCAGGCATTTTTGCGAGAAAATCTTGAAAATAGCTGTAGGCAAATTCCTGATTGATCATGGCGCGGTATACTCGGCTGAATCTTGGTCGATCTCTTACCAGAAGGTTCCCGGGGAATGATTCGTGGCCTTTGCCGGAATATAGCTGGCCAAGTCTCAGCTTAGCCTTGTAGGCAATATCGTCTTTATATAATGCAAGTCGACTGTATATTAGCATTGCCTTTGCCGGATATTCGTCAAACTCAAGAAAAACAGCTTTCCAGAACTCTACACGCGGGTCACCTATGACAATGCTTTCACATTTTGCCAGGTGTTTATTGGCGCGATAGTCGGCGCCCTGGGCAAGAATTTCGAGCAGCCCGAGGTTTACATCGAAGCTGTCCGGATTCATTTCGTAGGCGAGATTGAACATGACGAGAGCAAAGCCTTTGTTGTCGTTTTCCAGATAGGCTTTGCCCAGGCTGACCAGCGGTAATACGCTGTCTGGCCACATTCCCCTGGCCTTTTGCAGGACTTCTATGGCTTTGGGGAACTGTTTCATGTGCTGATATACATCGCCAAGTCCTAGATAAGCGGGCATATTGCCCGTGTCGAGTTTTATTATTTTTTCGTAGGTATTGACGGCTGGTTGAAATTTTTTGTTCTCGGTGTCGAGCTGAGCGGCCAGAATCAATAGTTCAACGTTTTCGGGCTCATTTTTGAGCAACGCGGTTATTATTGATTCTGCTTTTGCGAGATCTGGTTTGCCTGCAAATATGCTGGCACGGGCATATGCAGCCTGCTGCTTAACCGTTTGTTTGCCAGGGTTGGCTGTTTCGAGTTCGGCAAACACGCGCATAGCTTTTTGATAATAGCTGCTGCCAATTTGCTCAAGCGTTTCCGCTGTTTTGGTGAGCAGTTCGATGTTGCCTGGCTCGGCTTCAACTGCTGCGAGGAACTCATCCGCGGCGGTCTGTGCCTGACCGGTTTCAAGCTGCACCATGCCATTGCGGTAGTGCTTGCGCGCCTTTTCGTTTTTAAGGCTGGCTAGATTGTAAACGTTGTTTTCTGGCTCGCTGGCCGGTTGTATGTCTGTAGTAGTCGCGCTGGCAGGATTTTTATCTGCAGTCACTTCGCTTGTCGGTTCGATAAAATCGGATTCACTTGTTTTGGACTCATCTATTTGTGGTGGTTTGGTAGTCTGTGCGAGTTCACGCAGCTTTTTGGCGCGTTCAAGAGCCTTGTCAGCGAGGTCGGTGCGCTCGAGTTTTCGCAGTGAGACACTGAAAAGATACCAGGCTTCGGCATGGCGCGGATGATCTTTGATTTCGTCTTTATTTTGAGTCAGAAGTTTGTTGAGCAACTCTGCTGATTTTTGAAACTCACCGGCTTTCATGAGTGTCCTGCCTGATTCGATCTCACGCGCAAGGTTATCTTCTGCCAGCATCCCTGTGGTGATAAAGAAAAAGAGACTAGCAAGCATTATGCCAAATTTTTTTGCCACCTTCATTATTTCTGCTCCTCAAGACCATTATCGCTGAAAAAATATTTTAATCTAAAGTCTGTACCGCTCTCAGATAGATAAATTTTACCATCAGTAGTGCCAATAAAAAATCTATTTCTTGCGTCGAGGATTGCGCACTTGGCAAGGTCTGGAGAATCTGGCAGTTTTTGTGTTTCGTCGTTTGTCAGTTTCCACATGGCTTTATCTCCGATAATAAGGGCAAATCCGTCTCCAGGCAGAATGAAATGAATCATTCCGTTAAAGTCTATTGCCTTTTTTGGCTCTTCACTGGCTTTCAGTGAGTATAGCCCATGTCTTGTGGTTGCTATCAAAAGTCTGTCGCCAGATATGGCAAGATGGTTAACCCCGCGATTCAGCTTTTCATACTGTGGGCGCCAGTCGGACAAATCGTTGCTGGCTGAATAAAGGCCGGTTGAAGTGCCAAGCCACAGACGATTCTGCCACTCGACAACTGAGTTTACCCAGGCGAGATTAATCGACTGTGAATCTTTAACCGGTTGCCAGAAATTGTCTTTAAGGTAAGCGGTGCCGCTGCCCACGGAGCCAATAATAATCTGCCCTGTAGTCGTTCTGGTCAGCGCATGCAGCTTTTCAAAGCCTGCGTGCTGGCCAACGGGCTCAAATTTGTCGGTCAGTGTGTTGAGCTTTATGCATCCTCCGCCGGCAGTAGCCACCCAGAGATACTGGCCATCGAACAGCAGATTGTTGATCATCGGATACGGCAGTTGAGTTGTTTCATCATAAAACTTGCGGATGCCGGATTCATCTATCAGCCACAGTCCTCTGCCAAAGGTGGCAACCCACATTCTACCGTGCTGGTCAAAGGCGATGCTGCGAATCGTAGCATCCTGCGCCGAAAAATGCGTATGGGCAAAGCCTTCGTCTAAAGTAAGAAGCATAAACAGAGTTAGGGCCGCTGCAATTGCCAGTAGCTTGTTAAACAACACTCTCATGGCCGCCTTGGACGATTGAAATTGTGATTTGAACTTGTGTTGGCAAGCATTATTTTCGCTCTCCCTTGTATGTTCAGTAAATCATACGAAAACGCGACCGCAAAAGTTACAAAAATTAAATCGTTTGAGTTTTGCAGATGTTTTAGTGTATCTTGACAGCGACGGGGGGGTATGCTAACATTTGCTACCCTGATTATATCCGGGGAAACGCGTCTATTCCTCATCATTCGGAGGCATTCTATGCAATTTGTTATCAAGGGAAAAAATCTTCAGCTTACTGATGCGCTCAAAGAATACGCAGAAAAGAAGTTGACAACTATCACGAAATACTTCGATCATATCGTCGAAGTTGATGTAACTCTTTCTGTGAAAGATTCTAAAGATCTAAGCCGCAGCAGGCTATGTGAAGTTACCGTATGGGCTAAGTCAGTCGGTAACCCGATTCACGGCAAGTCCGCTTCCGAAGATCTCTACGCTTCAATCGACATGGTCGCTGAAAAGATCGAGCGCCAGGTTAAGAAGTTCAAAGAAAAGATCACCGGTCGCCGCAGAAGCAACAAGGGGCTCGATAAACAGGCAACTCACAGCGTTCTTTCATTCGGTGACGATTTCGCCAGTCGGACTGAAGATGCGCCAGAAGACAATAAGCCCAAAATCATTCGCAGCGGTACTTTCCCACTGCGCCCGATGTTCTCGGATGAAGCTGCTGAACAGCTTGACATGTTTAACCAGGATTTCTTTGTTTTCTCTAATGCCGAAACCAACAAAATCAACGTGATTTACCGTCGCGGCGATGGTAATTTCGGCCTTATCGAACCTGAATACTAAATACGAGATTTTGCCCCTGACGGGGTTGCAGGAGGAGTTTTGGAACTAAGCGAATTTATATCACCCCAGCTGACAAAGTTGGAATTGAGTTCCACCACCAAGCTTGATGCCATTAAAGAGCTTATCGATCTGCTTGACACCGGCGGTTATCTAACCGATGCCGATGCTTTTCTAAAGTCTGTTCTTGAGCGTGAAAAAGTCGGTTCAACCGGAATCGGCAAAGGTATTGCGATACCTCACTCCAGAACTTCGACTGTCAGAGAGGTTGTTGTTGCTATTGGCCGTTCCAGCGCCGGTATAGAGTTCGAGGCACTGGATAATCGTCCGGTGCATCTGGTTTTCCTGATTGCAGCTCCGATAGAGTCTGGTGGCCTTTACCTCAAGGCTTTGGCAAGACTATCGCGCCTTCTGCGCTATCAGGAATTCAGAACCGAACTCATGGAAGCCGAGTCGGTAGATGAGATTATCAAGATTATCTCAGCCGAAGAAAAGTAAGTTTTTATCTGGCAAAGTTTAGGCTGAAACGGCTTAGGCTCAGGCTAACCGAAGACATCTGGCGCGCGCCTTAACTGAGGCCGCGCTTTCTATTTTGAAAGGGGTCAGCATGTTCGACTGGCTTTTTAAATTCATCAGGTTTTTTGTTCCTGATTTCAACGCACGCGAATTGGCACGGCTTGACGATACTCTCGAAGAGATTAACGCTCTCGAAGACTATTACAAGAACCTTTCTGATGAAGAACTGGCAGGCATGACCCTCAAATTCCGTCAGCAGTTGTTTGACGGAAAGACCATCGAAGACATCAAGGCCGAGGCATTTGCCACCGTACGTGAAACCGCGCGCCGCGTTCTGAATATGCGGCACTACGATGTGCAGATTCTTGGCGGTCTGGCATTGCACGAAGGCAGAATCATCGAAATGAAGACAGGCGAAGGTAAAACACTTGCAGCTACACTGCCGCTTTACCTGAATGCTCTCGAACTTAACCCGGAATGGGTCGCACTCGCTGAAGAAGAATACAAAGGCAAACCCATTGAATTTAAGCCGATTATTGACAAAAATGATCTGATGGTCCCGGTTGGTCGTGGAGCTCTGCTGGTAACTGTTAACGACTATCTGGCCCGTCGCGACTCCGAATGGATGGGACAGGTGTATCGATATCTCGGTCTGTCTGTTGGCCTGAATATACACGGACTGACATCGGAGCAGAAGCGCGAAGCCTACGCGTCCGATATCACCTATGGCACCAACAACGAGTTTGGTTTCGATTATTTGCGCGATAACATGGCTTTGAGCCTTGCGGAATGCACGCAGCGCGGCGAATACAACTATTCAATCGTCGATGAAGTCGACTCTATTCTTATCGATGAGGCGCGAACCCCGCTGATTATCTCGGGTCCTGCCGAAAAAGCAACTTCTTTGTATTTTGTCTTCGCTAAAGTGGCGCGTGAGCTACTAAAGGCTGATGTTGATTACGTAATAGACGAAAAACACCATGGTGTGTCAGTTAATGAAGAGGGTATTGCCAAGGTCGAAAAAGCGCTTGGCGTAGAAAACCTCTACGACAACAACAACATGGATCACGTTCATCACCTGCAGAATGCGCTCAAGGCCAGACACTTCTTTCACCGCGATAAAGAATACATTGTCAGGCCGCGCGAAGATGGTCGTGGTCAGGAAGTCGTCATTGTCGATGAATTCACCGGTCGCCTGATGTTTGGACGTCGTTATTCAGACGGTTTGCACCAGGCCATTGAAGCCAAAGAAGGCGTGCCGATACAGCAGGAAAACCAGACACTCGCTTCAATTACCTTTCAGAATTACTTCCGTCTCTATCGAAAGCTTGCCGGTATGACTGGTACTGCCGAGACTGAAGCCAAAGAATTTAATGAGATATACAAATGCGAAGTCATCGTCGTTCCATCGAACAAACCCTGTGTCCGACTGGATCTTGCTGATGTTATATATAAGACTGTTCTAGAGAAATTTGAAGCGATAGTTGATAATATTATCGAAATTCATGAGCGCCGTCAGCCGGTTCTGGTTGGAACTATCTCAATCGAAAAGAGTGAGCTTATCGCGGCGATGCTGCGCAAACGCGGTACTGAATGCCAGGTTCTTAACGCCAAATATCACGAGCGCGAAGCTGATATTGTTGCTCAAGCTGGTCGTGAGGGCAGTATAACCATTGCCACAAATATGGCTGGTCGTGGTACTGACATTTTGCTCGGTGGCAACCCCGAGATGCTTGCAAAAGACGAAGTTGGAGAAAGTGATGGCGAAGAATACGCCGCCGCACTTGCTAAGTATCGTCTGCTCTGCGAAGCCGAAAAAAAGAGAGTAATCGAGGCTGGCGGTCTGTTTATTCTAGGTACAGAACGTCATGAATCTCGGCGAATCGATAACCAGCTGCGTGGTCGTGCAGGTCGTCAAGGCGATCCGGGTGCCAGCCAGTTTTATCTGTCGCTCGAAGACGATCTTATGCGTCTGTTTGGTTCGGTCAATATCGCCGGCTGGATGGAAAAGCTTGGCTGGGAAAAGGGTGAGCCGATTGAGCACCCCTGGATCTCAAAGTCGATAGAGAGCGCTCAGCGCAAGGTTGAAGGCTATCATTTTGATGTTCGCAAGCACGTTCTTAAATATGACGACGTAATGAATCAGCAGCGCGCCGTGGTTTATCAGGAACGCCGCAAAGCTCTTGAGCAGGATAGCATCTATGATGATATTCTTTCGATGATCGATGAGGTTATTGAAGATGCTGTGGCCGGTGCTTTCAATCCTGAAGTTGACTCCGATGATTATGATTACAATGCTTTGGCAGACCAGCTTAAAAAGGTCTTTCCGATCGAAGTTGAGGGCGGTGACCCTCATAACGGCAAACCAGGCCAACTCTGCACCTATTCGCGCGAAGAACTGGTAATAGAACTTCGCCAACGAGCTCTCGATAAACTGGCTGCCAAGCGTACAGAGCTGGGTGAGCACGACTTTTTCCAGATGCAGAAATTTCTGCTGTTGCAGATTGTCGACAGCAAGTGGAAAGACCATCTGCACAACATGGATAATCTGCAGGATGGTATTCATCTGCGTTCATGGGGACAGCGCGATCCGCTGGTAGAATACAAGATCGAAGGCTTTCAGATGTTTCAGAACATGATTGACAGCATCAAGGAAGACTTACTTTATTATCTCTACCGCGTTTCTTATTCTCGTGCTGAAGAAAAAGAAGCCCAGGAAAAGAAAGAACAGGAAGTTTACTACAACCGTGGTGACGAAGAAGCCGTTGTTAAGTCTCCGACACGTGCCGACGAAACGGTTGATCGTAATGCGGCATGCCCCTGCGGTAGCGGTAAGAAATACAAGAAGTGCTGCGGACGCTAGTCTTTACCGTGACTTCGTTCTCTAACTGTTCGTGTCCTGATGCTATTTTGTCGGGCAGGTTGTATAATGTCTGTACATCTTATGTTTCAGGTAGGCAAAATGTTGTGCATCACCAATAAACGCTCGGCCGTTTCACTTGTCGAAATAATGATTGCAATGGCAATCCTTTCGACACTGGCTTTGCCAATGGGAATGTTCCTGGTGGAGCAGATGCGTGGCAGCTCTCAGCTAGGCGATTACTACCAGATTCTAAATCTGCTCGAAGAAAAACTTGAAACGGCCATTGAAATGCGGTTTCATGATATTCCTGCTGGCGAGGTCAGCGATGTTCTGATCGAATCAGAAGGCGCACGCGATCTCGACCTGCGACCAGCCGAAGTTGCCCGCAATCTTGTGCATTTTCGTATGAAGACCGAGCTTTTGTCAGTCAATTTATCGGCAATGAAAGATGCCATGTCGGGTGAGTTGCAGTCAGTGGTTGTCGAAGACGGCATGAAAAAAATCGAAATCATTGCCGAATGGGGCGAAAAGGGCCGACATAACCTTAATTTAACCGCTTACAGGTCGAATCTGTGATGCAGGCAAAAGTTAAAAGCAATAATGGTATGGCCCTGCCGATTATTCTGGCGCTGGTGCTTCTGCTGGCGATCTGGATTAGTTCACTGGCATGGCAGATGACCAACGCCCGTAGCAGGTTCCAGCAGGTTCATAAGGCGCGTAAGGCTTATTTTATGGCGCGCTCGGGGCTTCAGCATTTTCTGCTAAAGCTTAAAATGATGCAGCGAAACGGCACTGAGTCTATACGAGCTCTCGAACAGGCTAATGAAGACGAAAAAAAAATTCTCTATTCTGTGTTTGTACAGGATATAATAGTACCGGCGGATAACCTTTATTCTGGCGAAAAATATGAATATCGAATCAAGGGGTTCAATATTGAATCGATAGACTATGACAGTGCCATGGTAACCATGCAGGTCGAAGCCGAGGGCCGCTTCGGCGGACAGAAAAACAGTATCAGCAGGCTTATTCGCATCAGCAGATAAGCAATTATTTCAGGAGGTATAGACCGTGGATTTCGATATCGTCGAAAAATTACGCGCAATGAAAACCCGTCTCTCTGGCATCGGGAGCCATCTTTGACCTGCCCAATAAACGGCGGGAAATAGAAGAGCTTGAATCAGCGACCTTGAATCCGAATTTCTGGAACGATCACCAGCGGGCGCAGTCGATCAGCCAGAAGATTGCCGAACTAAAAAAGGCATGCGACTCCTGTGAATCAGTGCAGAGGGAGTTCAGTGACACGATTGAACTGCTTGAGCTGGCTGAGGCAGAAAATGACGATGCCATGTTCCAGCAGCTGCTCAGGCAGCTTGATCCGATTAATAAAATTATAGATAGCCTTGAATTGACTGTGTTTTTATCAGAACCATATGATATCTCTGATACCTATCTGTCTATCAAGCCAGGTGCCGGTGGTACCGAGTCGAGCGACTGGGCCTCAATGCTTTATCGCATGTATTTGCGATATATCGAGAACGCAGGCTTTAAATACGAAGTTCTCGATCTGCAGGAAGAAGAACAGGGTATAAAGGCTGTCACAATAAAGGTTAAAGGCTCTTATGCCTATGGTTATATGAAGGGTGAAAAGGGAGTGCATCGGCTGGTGCGCATTTCGCCGTTCGACTCAAATGCGCGGCGGCACACCAGTTTTACCGCAGTTGATGTGTTGCCGGTATTGCCGGATGATGTTGATGTCGAAATCAGAGACGATGATCTAAAACTGGATTTCTTCAGAAGCTCAGGAGCTGGTGGTCAGCATGTTAACAAGACGAGCAGTGCGGTGCGCATAACTCATATGCCAACAGGTCTGGTTGTATCCTGTCAGATAGAGCGCAGTCAACATCAGAACCGTGAGGTGGCCCTTGGTATGCTCAGGGCCAAGCTGTATGAGCTGCAACAGCGTGAGAAACAGAAAGAAATCAAGACTCTGCAGGGCGACCAGAAGGGAATTTCCTGGGGCAGCCAGATTCGTTCTTATGTTTTTTGTCCTTACACCATGGTCAAAGACATGCGAACCGGTGAGCAGACCTCGGATGTGCGTCGGGTCATGGATGGAGATCTTGAGCCTTTTATAAAGGCTTATCTTAACTGGCACGCTAATGGTGAGAGGTCTCTTAACATAGGTGATGCCGAGTGAGGTGCAGATAATGAAGTTTAGCAGGCGGATTTGGGGCAGTATGCGCAGAGGTAGTGCCATGTTCCTGTTGATGACTGTTGTCGGCGTTCTTTACATTTTCGGTATGATGCTGATTAATTACATGACTCAAGAACGTACGCAAACTGCCAAGCTTGGTGAAAATCTGCAGGCCTTCTATCTGGCTGAGGCAGGCGTAGAGAAGGCAATGATAAAAATGCGGGAGCTTTTTTCCGAAAAGCTTCTGTCAGATGACGGTGAAGTAAATGATAGAATTTTGGCTCTGCTCGACATAGATCGTGCCGAAAATTTCAGTATGATCGTCAGAATCGAAGATGGCGAGATTATAGACGGCGGTACTGCCGAGGTGAAGATTGAAGTCAACAACTTGCGCCTGACCCCTTTTAAGACCTATATAGACGAATACGAAGATGTGCCATCTGCTCTTAAGGTTTATCGCAAGGAAAACCGTGACACATATTCGGATAAAGCTCTTGGGGGCTGGGAAGGTCTGTTACGGTTTGAAGCTGTGGGCAAGTTTAAGAATGCCGAGAAAAAGTTTGAGGTTATTCGTGACCTCAAAGTGACGGATCTGACGCCGCCAGCTGAGAACTACACTCTGTTTGTTTCGAGTCGCAAAGATGAATATTTACGCCACGGCGAGTTCAGATGCCGTAACTGGAGCGAAGTCAGAGCGCTCAAGGCACTGATCGACGATCTTGCTGCAAAAACCGGCAATGCTTTTCAAGAAACGATGGGCAACGCTGCCAACGACTTTTTCTGGGAGCCAAACATGGCCAGCAACGTAAGTTTTGAGGGTGAGATAAAGGTAAAGACTCTCAAGGTTATCCGCAAGCTTGTCATGGCAGCGTCTGATCTCAAGATCAAGGACTTTGTTGACCTTTCGATCCAAAAATTGCATCCCTATCTATGGGGCAAGATCCGCACAAATGGCCGCCTTCACGTGTATCTGCCGTTTTTTGCGGCCGATGATATCATCAACTATTTCGAAGACAACTCGATTTTCTCACATCAGCGCCCCGAGATCGGTTATCTGTTTTGCAGTAATCAGATTCACGACCCGTATTTGAGTAAATATACATACTACGAAGGTGAAATAATAAGGTATTACCAGAAGCTAAAACCGTATGTGCTGGGCATAACTGAGACTCCTTACCCGAGCTCAGACCCCTATACTATCAATACCAAGTTTGACTTTGTGTCGCGCAATTCTGATAAGCTTGAGCCCATGCAGCTTGATCGCATAAAGAAGAATGCCAAAGATTACTGTCACGAATTTGTTGAGCGCGATCTCACGCTGCAGGGCACTTATGGAAAGCCGGCAACTGTGATGGGACTGGTTTATGTACAGGGAAACCTTATCATTGGCGGCAGAATTTCAGGTCAGGCAATGATAGTTACCGAAGGCGACATAGTAATTACCGACAATGTGGTTCAGGATGGTGGTGCATCGTTTCTTTCGCTGGTTTCGCTCAATGGCTCGGTCAAATACGCGCGTGAACTCAAAAAAGCCAATATTGAGGCGGCAATTTATGCAAAAGAAAGCATTATTGGCGGCGAACAGATAAATATTTTCGGCAATCTCGTTGTAGAATCGCTCAACCGTCAGAAGGGTGAAGAAGGTCAGCTTATCATGCCGAAAAAAGTGATGGTCAACTATGACTCAAAACTCAAAAGCGAAGTTGGCAGCAACGTCTGCTTTAATATTTCAGACCTGATAACTACCATGCGTGATCTCTGATTTAGGTTTTCAATCAGGATAAGCAGAGACGAATTCAAACGACGGCAGACTAACAGTCTGGCCGAGATCGTTAATGATGTTGTAAAATTGCCAGTCAGTGGTGCCATTAAAGGTAATCATCTGGCCTTCCCGCGCAAACGGTGGAAATCCACCGCGCCGTGTTGCCAGCAGGAATGTGGGCTGATTGTTAAAGTGGCTGTTTAGCTTATAATCGTTGCGGTCACGATTCATGTATTCGAGTTCATCCTGGCTGAGCTCTTTTATCATCAAAAGAAAATCGCGCCCATACCTGGTGATTTTTCGAGAAACATAACCACGCCATTCAACGGTAATAGGTCCGGTAAATCGGGTTTTAAAGCTTATATCGCTGAGTTGAAAATATTTAAGATTGGTGCCGGCAAAATTGTGGCGGGTTTCAGCAAAACCTTCACGTGCTGGTCGCTGTTTTTCTTCGGCTTCGCGAATTTTGAAACGGGCAATTTCGAGTTTGCGTACGGCATCACGACGTGAACCTTCCTGCAAATTGCCGGTTTCCAGTGACTGACTGAACAGGTTGGCAGCCTCTTCGAATTGATTGACAGTAAAAGCATTATTGCCACGAAGGTATAGATCATTGGCCAGATTGCCTGACGATTCGCTCAATCGCATCTGCAAGTTAGTGTTGCCGGGATTCATGGCGTTGGCCCGCGAATAATATTCTTTCGCTTTGTCAGGATTGCCCATGGTTTCGAATATTCGCGCTATCTCAAGAGCCACTGAGGCCTGTGGCTTAACCACGTAGTAGATCTGATAGTTTTTTATTGCATCTTCAAGCAGATTTACCCGAGAGTAGTTGCGGCCGAGCAGGTAATAGGCATCGTAAAATTTGTCATCGACCCGCAGACATTCTTCAAGGTGCTTGATCGAGGCAAATAGATCACCCTTAACGCTTAATGCTTTGCCCAGCAAAAAATGGGCTCTTGGGCTGTCGGGGCTGTTTTGAAGAATTTCTTCCAGGGCAGAAACAGCTTCGTCGGTTTTGCCGCTGTCGAGCAATGCTTCTGCGCGTTGCTCTCCGGCTGGCTTAGACGCCTGGGCCGTAGCACGCAACGGTAGTGGTGGCAGTCTTATGTCCTGTGCCGCGGCACGATTTACCGGTTGCTGCATTGGTGGCAGAGTTTGAGTCGCTGGCTGGCTGATTACTCTGGCTGGTTGTGTTGGCTGAGCTGGCTGTTGAGTAACGATGCGCGCCGTCTGCGGTGGCGGATTATATCTGACTACTGGAGCAGCAGCTGCAGGTTGTGTCTGAGCCTGCTGCTGTTGTGCTTCGAAAGACTTTGTGCGTTTGAGTTCAACACTGCATCTGGCCATGCCGCGTCGGGCAGCAACCATAGAAGTGTCGAGTGAGGCAGCGAGGCGGTATTCCTTTAATGCTTCAGCGAAATTGCCGGTAAGTTCGAAGAGCCGGCCGAGGTTGAAATGTACGCCGGGATGACGAGGCGACTGTTCATATGCCTGTTTAAGAGACTGATGCGCCAGCTTATAGCGCTGCTGGTAGATGTGGTTAACCGCCTCTTCGACCAGAATGTTGGTGTTATCAAAGGCCATAACAGGCGTGCTGCCAGCAACTGCCAGAATGGCCGATAACAGGAGAGTTTTCAGCTTGCCGGTTTCTTTCATTGGCAACATTCCTTTAATTAAAGTCAGGGTTTTTGACTAGTTTTCAAATTATATGCTATTATCGTTTTCGATACAAACCTGATGGAGGTCAGCATGTCTATTTTTCGTTTTATCTGGTGGGCGGTAATAATAAGCATTTGCGCATTTGCAGGCTACGTTTACGGTTATCTCGCAGAATAATTTTTGCAGACGACCCGGCTCGCTTCGTAACTAAGAGGCTTGACGACTTGGCGCGAAATGGCGGGCTATTCTGTTTTAGTCAGGTGATTGAATCGGCCGTGCTTTTTTAGCAGCTCGGCATATTCGGCCTGCAATTCTGCAACACCAAAAAGTGCTGCGGTAACAAAGTCGTTGCGGCTGTAACCATGTTTGCGGGTAAGCTCACTAAAACTTTGCCCCTCAGCGAGCAAATCGAGTATTTTTTCTGAGGTTGTCAAAGTTTGAGACATATTTTCTCTCCTGCTTGATAATTCATAATTAAAATATCGGCAATATGCAACCAATTTGCCGCGTATTTTTAAGTTATTATTAGTGTGAGCTTGTGATATTATCAGAATCTGAAAAATAAACTTCGCATGGAGGAACCCATGGCAATTACACTCTATAACTCAATTAACCGGCAGAAAGAAGAATTTGTGCCGATTGAGCCTGGGCATGTCGGAATTTACGTTTGTGGACCCACTGTTTATGGTCCACCGCACCTAGGTCATGCTAAGAGCTATATCACTTTTGACGTGCTGGTTAAGCACTTGCGCCATTCCGGGCTCACGGTCCGCTATGTACAGAACATTACCGATGTTGGTCATCTTACTGACGATGCTGATTCGGGTGAAGATAAAATCCAGAGACAGGCACGTATTGATCATGTACACCCCTGGGAAATCGTCGATAAATGGACGCGCCAGTATATGAACGATATGGAAAAACTGCGCATTGCCCATCCGAACTTCTATGTGCGAGCCAGTCAGCATATTGGCGAGCAGATAGAGGCTGTACAGAAGCTTGTTGAAAAAGGTCATGCCTATGAAGTAAATGGCAATGTCTATTATGAAGTGGAGTCGTTTCCAGAATATGGCAAACTCTCTGGTCGTCGCCTCGAAGAGCAGAAAGAAGGGGTCCGGGTAGAATCGCGCAGCGATAAAAAGAATCCGCGTGACTTTGCACTTTGGAAAAAGGCAGAGCCCGGCCACATTCTTAAATGGAACTCACCTTGGGGTGAAGGTTACCCCGGTTGGCATATTGAATGTTCGGTAATGGCCACGAAATATCTTGGTAATACCATAGATATTCATGGTGGCGGTCTCGAAAACAAATTTCCGCATCATGAGTGCGAGATAGCACAGTCGGAAGCCCTCAACGACGCGCCATTTTGTCGTTACTGGGTTCATAACAACATGGTTACTGTCGATGGCATAAAAATGGGCAAGTCGCTGGGCAATTTCAGGACCTGCGAAGACCTGTTGACAAGCCATTCACCAGAAGCTATACGGGCATTTGTTCTAACTACCCATTATCGCTCGCCATCAAATTACACCGAAGAAGCTATTTCGGCCGCAGCCAGTGGACTGAGCCGTCTTTCTCAGCTGCAGACAGCTTTACTTGAGATTATCGAAAAGAACGTCAGCGCCGGCACTGCAGACAACGAAGCAGAAAAGCTTTGTGGCGAAGTTGACGCAAAGATCAGAGAGCGTCTTGATGACGATATTGATACACCAGGCGCTATCGCGACTCTTTACAGCTTTGTAACCGAAGTGAATCGCTTCATTAGCGCGAGCGCTCTTTCTGCTCGCGTTGCCGCAGCTATTTTGACGGTTGTAAAAGAGTGGGGCAGCGAAGTTCTCGGTATATTGCCAGCAGTTTCGAACAAAACCGATGTCGATATCGCGCCGATAATGCAGATGTTGATCGAACTGCGGCAGGAAATGAAGGACGCTAAAAAATACGATGTCGCCGATGCGATTCGTAATCGCCTTAAAGATGCCGGGATTCTGATCGAAGACACTCGCGATGGAGTCCGCTGGAAGCGGATTTAAGTTGATGGAAGTTAACAAAAAGCGGTTTGGCGGTTCCGACAGTTTCAATCTTGTTGCACCATGGAATGCAGATGAAGTTGCCCGGTTGCCGGCGCGCACTCTTGCTTATGTTGGCGATTCAGTTTATGAACTGGGATTACGCATGGCGCATGTTCGCATTGGTATAGACAACGCTGGTCGCCTGCATGATTCGCTGGTTGGCCACGTTAACGCTTCTGCTCAGGCCAAAGTTTTTGACACGGTTTTTGCCGGGCTCGAAGAAGCTGACCAGCAGCTGTTAAAAAGCTGGCGAAATGCCAAAACCCCTTCTCGATATGGCTCAGGCACCCGCGCTGAATACGCGCGAGCCACTGCTCTTGAGGCCTGGGTGGCCTACCTTTTTTTAACCGGACAGAATGAACGGCTTGCACGGCTGTTTGACCTAATTACCAGCCAGGTTATAGCACCTGGCCAGGCAGATGAAGACAGGAAAAATGAAGATGAATAAAAAACCAGGTGGTTCAAAAGATTTCGGTAAACGTGGGAATTTTTCAAAAAAGCCCGGGCAAGGGCCAAAGAGGTCAGAACGACCTGATAAACCGACGCGTCCGGTCCGAGGGCCGAGACCAGATAACTCAGATCGCCCTGATCGATCTGGGCAATCTGATAAGCCGGTAAGAAAACCGAAACCGGATGGCCGTGGGCGCCCTGAGCGACCCGCTAGAGGTCCAAAGCCAGAACATTATGAGCGGCCGGATCGCCCTGAGCGACCAGCCAGAGGTCCAAGACCAGACCATTCCGAGCGTCCCGATCGCTCAGATAGACCGGCCAGAGGTCCGAGACCAGATCGTTCCGAGCGTCCCGATCGCTCAGATAGGCCAGCCAGAGGTCCGAGACCAGATCGTTCCGAGCGTCCCGATCGCTCAGATAGACCAGCCAGAGGTCCGAGACCAGATCGTTCCGAGCGTCCCGATCGCTCAGATAGACCAGCCAGAGGTCCGAGACCAGATCGTTCTGAGCGTCCCGATCGCTCAGATAGGCCAGCCAGAGGTCCGAGACCAGATCGTTCCGAGCGTCCTGAACGCTCAGGTGACACTTCTCGACGTGAGAATTCAGGCCGGCCACAAAAAACTGCCTGGAAAGATCGCCCGGCACGCCCGACGTTTGAACGGCCGGCTTTGCAGGATGACAGTGAACAGATAAGTGCGCAGGCAGAAGATGAGCGCCTGGTAATAAAGGGTCGCCACGAGGTTGTTCAAGCGCTTGAGAGTGGCCAGACTATTGAAGCGGTCGTGATTTCTACGACAGTCAAAGGGCCGGTTGGCGGTCAGCTGCGCGAGCTGGCTACGGCGCGCCAGATCCCGGTTAAAGAGATGAATCCAGACCTTTTTGAGCGCAAATTCGGCGAAAAGAGTCAGGGCGTTGTCGCGTTAGCTGGCGCATTCGATTACTGTTCACTTGAAGAACTGGTGAAAAAGGTTAGTCCGGGGCGCAAAGTGCTTATTGCGCTCAACCACGTTGAAGATCCCCGCAATCTTGGCGCGATAGTTCGCACGGTTGAGGCTTCAGGTTGTGGTGGCGTGATTATTCCAAAACATCGCGCGGCCGGCATGACAGAATGGGCTATGCGCACAGCTCAGGGAGCCGCTTCCTATCTGCCGGTTGCCCGGGTAAACAATATGGGTTCTGCTCTTGAGCAACTCAAAGAAATGGGTTACTGGATTGTTGGTCTTGATAGTAAAGCAGAGAAGCGTTACGACGAGGTCGTGTACAGCAACGACGTTGTTCTTGTTGCTGGTGGCGAAGATGCCGGTCTTGGCGAAAGGATTCAGCGGGTTTGCGACGATCTGGTGGCAATTCCGCTCTGTGGCAAAACCCCTTCTTTAAACGTCTCAGTAAGCACTGGAGTGGTTTTGTACGAGATTTTGCGACAGAAGCAATTTTTTCAAAAATAATTCAAAAAGTAGTTGACAATATGTCTGAGCTGCTTTATAATCGCCCAATACCGTTAGCACGGTACAGTTCTTTGTGAACTGAAGCCGCCGGCGTAGCTCAATTGGTAGAGCAGCTGACTTGTAATCAGCAGGTTGCGGGTTCGAGTCCCATCGCCGGCTTGGTAAACGGAGAGATGCCCGAGTGGTTAAAGGGGGCAGACTGTAAATCTGTTGGTTAACGCCTACGCTGGTTCAAATCCAGCTCTCTCCAGTGAAGTGCCCGTGTAGCTCAGACGGTAGAGCACTTGCATGGTAAGCAAGAGGTCACCGGTTCAATCCCGGTCGCGGGCTTTTAATTGTGTCTTGGGTTGCATTACGATTTCCCATAATTTCTCAGGAGGACAACCAAATGGCAAAGGAAACCTTTTCTAGAACCAAACCGCACTGTAACGTTGGAACCATCGGTCACATTGACCACGGCAAAACAACGCTTACCGCTGCTATCACCATGTCATCAGCTCAGGCTGGTGGAGCTAAAGTAATGAACTATGCGGACATTGACTCGGCTCCTGAAGAAAAAGCACGTGGTATCACAATCAACACCGCTCACGTTGAATATGAAAGCCCCCTGCGTCATTATGCTCACGTTGATTGTCCAGGCCACGCTGACTATATTAAAAACATGATCACCGGTGCAGCTCAGATGGACGGCGCAATTCTGGTTGTTGCCGCTACTGACGGCCCGATGCCACAGACTCGTGAACACATCCTCCTGGCCCGCCAGGTTGGCGTTCCCCATGTTATAGTTTTTCTTAACAAGTGTGATCTTGTTGACGATGAAGAACTTCTCGACCTGGTTGAACTCGAAGTTCGCGACCTGCTCAGCAAATACGAATTCCCCGGCGACACTACACCGATTATCCGCGGTTCAGCTACTAAAGCTGTTGCTGCTGGTGGTGTTGGTCCTGATTGCGAATGTATCTTAAAGCTTCTTAACACTCTTGATGAATACATTCCGCAGCCAGAACGCGCTCTTGACAAGCCCTTCCTGCTCCCGATCGAAGACGTATTCACTATTACCGGTCGCGGCACAGTCGTAACTGGTCGTATCGAACGTGGTATCGTTAAAGTCGGCGAAAAAGCTGAACTGGTTGGTATCCGTGACACACGCGAAACTACCGTTACTGGCGTAGAAATGTTCCGCAAACTTCTCGACCAGGGTCAGGCCGGCGACAACGTTGGTCTTCTCCTTCGCGGCATCAACAAAGATGACGTAGAACGCGGCATGGTTCTTGCCAAACCCGGTAGCATCAAACCACACACCAAGTTTTATTCTCAGGTTTACGTTCTGAGCAAAGAAGAAGGTGGTCGTCATAAGCCATTTTTCTCCGGCTACAGACCCCAGTTCTATTTCAGAACCACTGACGTAACCGGCGTTGTACAGCTTGGCGAAGGTAAAGAAATGATCATGCCAGGCGATCGCGCTGAATTCCAGTGCGAACTCATCGCTCCGATCGCCTGTGAAGAAGGTCTGCGCTTCGCGATTCGCGAAGGTGGCCGCACCATCGGCGCTGGCGTCGTTACCAAGATCGTATCTTAAACTCTGTAATTCCGGGGGCGGAATTTTCCGCCCCCTGTTTATCTTTAACAAGCCGACCCTGTCGGCTTTTTTAAGCGAGGTACTGTTATGCGTGAAAAGATTACTCTGGTTTGCAGTAGCTGCAAGCGCAAAAATTACATGTCTATGAAAAACAAGCGTAACGATCCTGACCGCATCGAGTTGAAGAAGTATTGCAGCACTGAGCGCAAGCATACTGTTCACAAAGAAGGCAAGTAAGGGTTGGAGCTGGTTTACATAGGCCAATAGCTCAATTGGTAGAGCACCGGTCTCCAAAACCGGGGGTTGGGGGTTCGATTCCCTCTTGGCCTGATTGAATACCGCAACAGGAAGAACGAGGGTCACAATGAGCAAAATTGCATCTTGGTGGAAAGATACCTCCCGCTTCTTACGAGAAGTCTGGATTGAAGTAAGGCCAACTAACGGTCGCGTTTCCTGGCCAACGTACGAGAATGTGAAAGTATCGACCAAAGTGGTCATAGTTTCATCTATCGGTCTTGGGCTTTTTATTGGTCTGCTTGATATCTTGTTTGGCAAGGTATTGACCATGATCATCGGTGGCGGAACGGTATAAGGGCTAATCGTGGATATTTTAAAAGCAAAATGGTATGTCATTCATACTAACTCTGGTTCAGAATACAAGGTTAAAAAGAACCTTGAAAACCGTATTGAGCTTCTCGGAAAGAAAGACAGCATCTTTGAGGTGATGGTTCCAGAAGAGAGTGCCGAACGGGTGCAGAATGGCGAGCGTGTTACTCAAACCCGCAAGATTTATCCTGGTTATGTTCTGGTTCAGATGAATATGGACGACGACACTTGGACAGTTGTTAAAAACACTCCTGGCGTAACCGGGTTTGTCGGACTCGGCAGCAAGCCGACCCCTTTGCATGATAAAGAAGTGCAGACCGTTCTTCGTGCTGCCGGCATCGGACCGCAACGATCTGCGGCAATGACCCCGATCGGATTTACCGAAGGGCAGACTGTTAAGATCATAGACGGGCCGTTCACCGACTTTATCGGCGTTGTCAAGGAAATCAATCAGGAAAAACGCAAAGCCAAGGTTCTCGTGTTTATCTTTGGCCGCGACACAGCTATCGAAGTTGACCTTATTCAGCTCGAAGAAGCTTAATATTTTGTAGAACAAGTTCTCAGAAGGAGATCAAAGGTTATGGCCAAGAAATTAGTAGCTATGGTTAAATTGCAGATTCCGGCTGGCAAAGCAAATCCGGCCCCCCCGGTTGGTCCCGCTCTTGGCCAGCATGGTGTTAACATCATGGACTTCTGTAAGAATTTCAACTATCGGACGCAAAAAGAAGGCGATTCAATCATTCCGGTCGAAATTTCAATTTTCGCCGATAGATCCTACACCTTCATTACCAAGACGCCTCCGGTATCATTCTTACTGAAAAAAGCAGCAGGCATTCCTAAAGGCAACCAGACCCCTGGTCGCACTAAGGTTGGCGTAGTGACTCTGGCTCAGGTAAAAGAGATTGCTGAAAAGAAAATGCCCGACCTGACTGCAGCTTCTATTGAAGCCGCCATCAAGGTTGTTAAGGGTACTGCCCGCAGCATGGGCATGGAAGTTGTAGAATAAAGCCAGCCCGTAAATGGCCGGCTGACCTCTAAAGAAAGGAGGAAGCAAAAAGATGCCGAAATACTCCAAAAGATTCAGTGGTCTTAAAAAAGACCTGGTTCATCTGCAGATTTATTCTGTAGAAGAAACATTTGATAGAGTGAAGAAGACCGCAACCGCCAAGTTCGATGAATCAATCGATGTAGCGATCTGCACCGGACTTGATCCGAAGTATGCTGATCAGCAACTGCGTGGTAGTTGTGTTCTCCCGCACGGAACTGGTAAGACCACCCGTGTTATCGTTTTCGCAAGCGGTCAAAAAGCTGAGGAAGCTAGAAGCGCTGGAGCAGACTTCGTAGGTGCCGAGGACCTCGTTACCAAAATCGAAGGAGGCTGGGTTGATTTTGATGCCGCCGTTGCTACACCCGACATGATGAGATTTGTCGGTAAGCTAGGTAGAATTCTTGGTCCCCGTAACCTGATGCCCAACCCCAAAGTTGGAACAGTCACTCAGGACGTGGCCAAAGTAATTACCGAGCTCAAAGCTGGTAAAGTCCAGTACCGTGTAGAAAAAGCTGGTATTATTCATTCATCCCTTGGGAAAGCTTCTTTTGATGCCAAAAAGCTCAAAGAAAATTTTCTCGCCTTCTTCCAAGCTATAACCAAAGCTAAACCATCTGGTGCCAAGGGCGCCTATATCAAGTCAGCAACTGTCAGCTCAACAATGGGCCCAGGTTACGGACTCGATGTGAACGAAGCAAGAGTAGAATCAGAAAAGGTCGCTTCCTGATCTGATACTGCGACTGGTCGAAGACCGCAGGTTTTAAGTAATTGGCTTAACTGCCTCCCTGCCGAGACTGGACAACAGGACGATTAATAAATCGAACCGTTTCCGGTTAAGGCTGGAAACGGTTTTTTTATTCCTCTGAAGGAGGTGAAAACATTGAAGGACATTTCTCACAAAGAAGCTTACGTAAAAGAATTTGCAGAAAAACTGGCAAAATCGCAGGTTGTCGTTCTCGCCAACTGTGAAGGTGTTAAGGTTTCTGAAATGACTGCGTTGCGCAAGGCTGTGCGTGAAACCGGCTCTGAGTTGCGTGTTGTTAAAAACACTCTGCTGTGCCGCGCTCTGCACACAACCCCGATGAAAGACCTCGAAAGTCACATGAAGGGTTCCACAGCTGTAACCTTTGGTTACAATGACCCGATTGCTCCGGTCAAAGCGCTGTTTGAATTCGCAGATAAAGCTAAGAAGTTTTCTTTTAAAGCTGGTTTCATGGATGGTCAGACTCTTGACTTAGCTCAACTGTCCGCCCTTTCCAAGATTCCAGGCCGCAAAGAACTTTATGGTATGCTTGCATCTGCTGTCCAGGGTCCGATCCGCAAGTTCGCCATTGTTATCGATTCTCTTCGCAAAAAAAGAGAAGAAGAAGAAACAGCTGCTGCCTGAACTTAGTATAAATTTCATAAGACTTAACAAGGAGTTGTTAAAATGACTAAAGAACAGATTCTCGAGTCAATCGAAAAGATGACCGTTCTCGAACTTTCTGACCTCGTAAAAGCTATCGAAGTAAAATTCGACGTAACCGCTAATGCCCCAGTAATGGCTATGGCCGCCGCTCCGGCTGCTGCTGAAAAAGATGAATTTGACGTAGTTCTTGAAAGCTTCGGCGCCAACAAGATCAACGTTATCAAAGTCGTTCGCGAACTGACAGGCTTGGGCCTTAAAGAAGCAAAAGACATGGTAGATGCAGCGCCCAAGGTTGTTAAAGAAGCCCTGAGCAAAGCTGATGCTGAAGCCATGAAAAAGAAACTCGAAGAAGCAGGCGCAACTGTAGGCCTCAAGTAATATCGAGTTAGATCTAAGATTTGTAAGGATTGCCCCGCTTGTCGGGGCAATCTTTTTTTTAGGGCCATTTGACACTCATCAGTATCTTTCAGGTGGAAGTTGCAGCACGCGTTTGTTAGAATTGCTGAGCAAAGTCAATTTTGATTGGAGATTACAGACATGGCTGCAGTGGTAAATCCCGAAAAAGTGGATGTTTTTGCGCCTCTTTCCGGCTTTATTTTGCCTTTGGAAATAGTGCCAGACCCGGTTTTTGCGCAAAAGCTTGTTGGCGACGGGGTTTCGATAGACCCTACCAGTAATGTCCTCACTGCACCGGTTGCTGGCGAAATTATTCAGCTGCATGCAGCTTCTCATGCCCTGACGATAAGAACCTCCTGTGGGGCAGAAATTTTGATTCATATCGGCCTTGATACGGTAAAGTTGAGCGGTAAGGGATTTGATGCGCTTGTCAGTAAAGGCGCCATGGTTACTGTTGGTCAGCCGTTGATAAAATTCAACGCCGATTTTATTGCCACTAACGCGCGCAGTCTTCTTACTCAGGTGCTGGTTACCAATATGGAGTCCATACAGGAACTGAAGCGTGAATCAGGTTCCGTCGAAGAAGGTTCTGATGTGATCTTTTCGTTTCTGCCGGCTGCGGCGCCTGTTGGAAGCGAATCTGCTCTGAGCGCCTCTGCTCATCGCGTCGTTTCTGAGACGGTTGTGGTGGTGAACCCATCTGGTTTGCATGCTCGACCTGCTTCAGTGCTGGCCGGTCTTGCCCGTCAGTTCAGCTGTGAGCTTCAGGTTCAGAGAGGCGATAGAACAGCGAATGCCCGCAGTGTCTCTGCTTTAATGGCACTTGAAGTAGAAAAAGATGACAAGATTGTGCTTGTCGCAATCGGCGAAGACGCCGAAAAGGCAATCGAACATATTGTGCCGCGCCTCAAGGATGGTCTTGGTGAAGATCTCGCCGCTGCCGCAGCCGAGCAGAAACAGCAATTTGTCAAAGCCGAGACGACCAAAGTCGGGCAACTCGCCGGAATCGGCGCATCGCGCGGAGTCGCGATTGGCAAAATACTCAAGTTGCGGAGCGAAACATATGATATTCCAGAAGCTGGCCGTGGCCATAAATATGAACAGTCCGAGTTTGGCAACGCCGTAAAGCGAGCTAGTCTGCAGCTTTCTTCACTGCAGGACAAGCTAAAACGTGCCGGCAACCCGGAACGCGCCGCTATTTTTTCGGCTCATGCCGAGTTGCTCGATGATCCCGAACTGCTTGAATTGGTCGAGCGCGGTATCATGGCCGGCAAAAGCGCAGCCTTTGCCTGGCATGCCGCTTTTACCACTCATGCTGATCGATTGCGGGGGCTGAATAATCAACTGCTGGCCGCTCGTGCCAACGATTTAAAAGACCTTGGCTACAGAGTCCTGCGCGTAATCCTGTCAATTGAAGAGAAGAACTACAACCTGATCGACAAACAAGTTATTATCGCCGAAGATCTCACTCCTTCGAATATCGTAAATATCGACAAGGAACTGGTGGTGGCCTGCTGCACTGTCTCAGGCGGCGCGACTTCACATGTCGCAATTCTTGCTCGATCCATGGGCCTGCCGGCGATCGTCGGGCTAGATCCTGCCGTGCTGGACCTCGAAGATGGCACCATGGTAGTGGTTGACGGCAATAAGGGCATTTTAACAATTCAGCCAGACGAGGCTGAGGTTAAAAATGTTGAAGATACCATGCAGATCGAAGAAAAGACCCGCGAAGAAGAACGCTCCCATGCTTCAGAACGTGCAGTCACTTCTGATGGAGTCGAAATCAACGTGGTCGCGAATCTCGGTGATGTCAGTTCGGCTGAGCAGGCTGTCGAGCTTGGTGCCGAGGGTATTGGACTTCTGCGTTCCGAATTTCTGTTCATGAACCGCGCGGTTGCCCCTTCTGAAGATGAGCAATACACGGCCTATCTCGCAGTAGCAGAAAAAATGGGAAAAAAGGCGCCGATCATTATCAGAACGATTGATGTCGGCGGCGACAAGCCGCTGCCTTACCTGCCAATCCCGCAGGAAGAAAACCCGTTTCTCGGTGAGCGTGGCATCAGGGTTTGTCTGAACCGTCCCGAGATTTTTATAACACAGCTGCGCGCTATTCTGCGAGTTGCGCAGGATTATGATGTCAGAGTCATGTTTCCGATGATTGCTGAAATAGATGAATGGCGTCAGGCCCGCAAAATTCTGCATGAAACTGCTGCCAGAATGAAGCTGCCGATGATCAAGGCAGGCATTATGATCGAAGTGCCCTCTGCCGCCATGCTGGCCGATAACTTCGCGGCTGAGACCGATTTCTTCTCGATCGGAACCAATGATTTGAGTCAGTATATGCTGGCAATGGACCGCGGTCACCCGAAGATGGCCGGTAAAATTGATGCCATGCACCCGTCGATACTGCGCATGATGAGCATTGTTGCCGAAGCTGGTCGTAAGCACAAAATCGAGGTTGGTGTCTGCGGCGGTCTGGCCAGTGATATTGAAGGCATAGCCGCGCTGATAGGTCTCGGCATTAATAAGCTGAGTGTCGATATTCCGGTCATTGCAACGGTTAAGGCAGTGGTGCGCAGGCTGTCTGCTGCAAAGTGCAGCGCTCTCGTGCAAGAGGCGATTAAAATGAACGATGCAAAAACAGTGCGGCTGGCGTTTAAAAAGCTGATGGCGGCAGGGAGAGGTGAGCAGTAATGAAAAAACTTATGCAAAGCGTGTTTGTTACTCTGCAGAAAATTGGTAAATCAATGATGCTACCGGTTTCGGTGCTGCCGGTTGCTGGTATTCTGCTTGGCGTCGGCAGTTCGAAATTTGCTGCTCTTCCAGAAATTGTCTCAAAAACCATGGCGCAGGCTGGTGGGGCTATTTTTACTAATCTGCCGGTAATTTGTGCTATAGGTGTCTGTCTTGGTCTGACCAACAATGACGGGGTTGCTGGTCTGGCCGGTCTGGTTGGTTATGCTGTAATGGTCGCCACAATGGGAGTTATGGCCGAAAATTACCACTTTCAGACCAGCAATGTCATGGGCATGCAATCTATAGATACTGGTGTTCTCGGCGGTGTGTTGGCAGGTGTTGTCGCTGCCTGGCTTTTTAACCGTTATTATCGGGTGCAATTGCCGGCTTATCTTGGCTTTTTTTCAGGCAAGCGACTGGTGCCAATTCTAACTTCGTTTGCTGCTATCGGTCTGGGGCTGATTTTAAGCCTGTTATGGCCTCCGATTGGTGATTTAATCGGCAAATTTTCACGCTGGGCTGCGTCCGAAAGTCCGGCGACAGCTTTTGCAATTTACGGTGTGGTTGAACGTGCCTTACTTCCTTTTGGTCTGCATCATATCTGGAACGTGCCATTTTTCTTTGAGGTCGGCGAGTATGTTGCTGCTGGCGGCGAGACCATAAGAGGCGAAATTTACCGATTTGTCGCCGGTGACCCAACTGCCGGCAACATGGCCGGTGGCTATCTTTTCAAGATGTTTGGCCTGCCGGCTGGCGCACTCGCCATCTGGTATACTGCCAGACCTGAGAACAAGGCCCGGGTCGGTGGCATTATGGGTTCTGCTGCCCTGACCTCTTTTCTCACCGGGATCACTGAGCCGATCGAGTTTTCTTTTCTATTCCTGGCTCCGTTGCTTTACGGAGTTCACGCGGTGCTTGCCGGTGGCGCCTATTACCTTTGCATCATGCTGGGCATCAAGCACGGCGCGACCTTTTCGCACGGCTTTATCGACTACGTGATTTTGTTTTCTAAATCGACAAACGGGTTGTGGATTCTGGTCCTTGGCCTAGCCTGGGCTTTTTTGTATTTTTTCGTGTTCCGCTTTTTTATTCTCAAATTCAATCTTATGACACCTGGACGTGAGCTGGTGTCAGAAGTCGATGTTGCTGCTGTTGCCGAGAACGAATTTGCCAGACAACTGGTGCTGGCTTTTGGCGGCAAGAGCAATATCATCAGTCTTGACGCCTGTATTACCCGTTTGCGCATGGAACTGAAAGATTCGCGTCGGGCTGATCCTGAACGTTTGAAACAACTTGGTGCTGTCGGCGTTCTTGAAGCGGGCAGCGGTTTGCAGGCGATATTCGGTACCAGATCGGAAAACCTCAAAACCGAGATGGAAGAGTATCTCGCAACGGCTGGTGACGATGCTGAACTTGATAATGTCGGCGCAGTCGGTCACGCGCGTGCAGCAGAGGCCGTTGCCGGTTTCCCGACTGTTCCGGCAGATCCTGCCGCCCGGGAAAAATGCGAAAAGTGGCTGACATCGATTGGTGGTAGTGAAAATCTGTTAGAAGTGTCTGCTTGTGCGGAAACCCGTCTGCGCATAAAACTGCGTGAGCAAGACTGGATTGATCGCGAAGAGTTGTTGAGCAGTGGTATCAAAGGTATTATGATTCTCGATGACGGTATAATTCACCTGCTGACCGGCCTTGGAGCTCGCCAGTATGAGGTAGAGATGAAAGGCATTCTCAGCAGAGAATGACAGTATTTGGCATGGGGATCGTGACCTCTGTTGCAAAGGTTTCATGTCGAGCGCAGGTGGCTTCGTATGGCTCGAAGAAAGTGTGTGGGTAATGTTGAAAATGAGTGATAGCGAGAATGAAGAAGACAGCGGCCGCCCATTTATGGTTCCAGATCGTGAAGTATTCGAAATCACCCGAATGGGGCTTCCGCTTGATTTAAAAGATAATCTGATCTGCGGACTGGTAATACTACTTGCGATATCCCTGCAGATCAGGCTCAGTGGTACTTTCTGGGCAGAGGGACTGATCGGTTTTGGCGGCTTTATTGGTTATGTGTCGATGCGCTACTGGCTGCTGCGTCGGCGCTATGCCGAACCTGGCGAACTGGTCATCGACGCTGCGCGACTGCATTTGCCCGCCAGCGTTAATGGCGGTGTCGATGATTCTGTTGATCTGGTGAACTGCACGGCAAAGATCTATGTCATGAGTGGCCGCAGCACGAGCTATTCTTCTATCGTTATCAGGCACGGTTTTCAGCAGGTAAAGATAAACTGGCTCGGTCTCGAACTCAGTAAGCTCGAAAAGGCTTTGCTTGCGCGCAATGTCAGGGTTCAACAGGAAATATGGACTCCAGCCCTTTATGCGCTTGCCTTTGCCGGAGTGGCCCTGGCATTTCTCCTTGTTTATCTGGTGTTGAGCGGTGCCATGCGCTGATCTGCATTTAAAAGCATCTAGTTTTTCGGGCGATTCATCGAGCCCTTCCGGTAACCGTCGATGTCAATACAGATATGTTGGTAACCGAGCTCTTTAAGCTTCTGTGCCAGATATTTGGCAGTGTCGAGCGCGCGGTGGATCTGGTCGGGCTCAACCTCGATGCGAGCAAGATTCTTGTGATGACGCAGTCGGCAGTTAGTCAGCCCAGCTTCGTGCATCAGTTCTTCGCCTTTTTCGATTTTCAGCAGAATTGCAGCTTCGATGGGCGTGTCGGTTTCGATGCGCGTAGCCAGGCAGCTTTGTGCCGATCTGATCAGATTGGCTGCGCCCCACAACTGCAGGACTTCCGACACCATCGCTTTACTGAATCCGCAGTCGAGCAGTGGGCTGCAGATATTCAGCTCTTTTAGAGCTATTTTTCCAGGGCGGTAATCAGTGTTGTCGTCAGTGATTGAGCCTTCGCAGACTTTCTGCTGTGGCTCGGCTTCAGCCAAAATACGGGTGAAAATCGTCTTTTTGCAGTAATAGCAGCGTAACGCCGGGTTGGCTGCAACCAGTGGCTCATCGAGCGCTCTTATTTTGATTTCTTTGAGTTTAAGACCGTGTCTTATCGCCGTTGCCCGTGCTATACGCATTTCACTGGCAGCCATGAATTCAGAGTCGACGAGGATAGTCTGGTAACCGTCGGGTATGAAACGCTGTGCCGCAAGTGCCAGCAGTGAACTGTCCATGCCCCCAGAAAAAGCGACGAGAACATTCCTCGACTCCAACATATACCGTTGAAGTTTTTCAAGCGCCCGTGCCGTTTCCGGCAAAAGAATGCCAATATCTGTTTTCACTCTTTTCTCCAATAATCTCGTCAGCCGATTCTACCAGATTTTTTTCACTTCCAACAACTTTGGATCTAGTTCTGATAATTGCTGGCGTTCATCCATTTCAAAACTGTCAGCAATCGTGTCACAAGGATGGTTTTCTGTCAGAAACTTCACTACAAGCGAATATGCTAAATATAAAGTCCAAACACTATTGAATTCAATAACTATCTTTTACTCATGCTATGTTGTTTTATTGTTCTTTAATTAATTGGCGTAATCTGAACAATTTGGCCATCCATTCTTTTATCTGCTGCTGTGAAACAGGCTTGCAATCTTTTCCATGACTGACTTGCGTGGCATTTCACAGTTGACTATTTTCACGGTAGAATCAGGGCCATACGCAACTTCATCGGCTATGTCAATCGACTTGCATTCAGAGAACACACAATTCTGAACATTTCCAGAAGAGTCTTTAAATGCAATTGAATGGCCGGTGCCAGTAGGACTTTGCTTGGAACATTTAATGAATTTACAACCCTTGATTTCACTTTCGCAATCACGACTGAAAGCAATTGCACCGCCAGCCACAGACGCTGAACAGTTTTCGAATTCGCATCTTTCAAGTTTGAGAATTCCACCGATAGGGCGAATCGCGCCGCCAGCCTGGGCATGGCAATCAAAAAAGCGGTCACCAGAAATCTTTGAATTCGACTTTTCAAAATAATGTGCGCCACCCTGAGTGTCGTCGCGTGTTCCAACACAGGCCTTCACAATCGACCGGTTTAAGTTGACAGTTGAAAACCTTGAGGTAATCGCTCCGCCAGCAACTTCAGCCTTGCAATTTTCAAACGAACAGGCGGTAGCATTCAGTTCACTGTAATCATACAGATAGATAGCGCCGGCACTTTGCGCCCGACAATCTATAAAAGAACACTTTAAAACCTCTGCTTTGGCCCGATGGATTAGACTCAGTGCTCCACCATTACTAGCACTGCATTTCTCAAATAGACAATTCTCCAGGATAGCACTTATTTTAGGAGAATCTGTTGCACCCGGCATTAAAGTGCCATGAATGCAAACACCGCCACCCAAATTGCCGACATTGTCAGAAAAAGAACAATTCCTGATCTTAACCGGCTGATCTTCAACTCTTATAATTGTTATTGCTCCACCGCATTTTTCATCAGAATTTTGACTCTCTGCATTCTTAAAAACACATTTGTCAAATACGCTGCCAGCCGCACCATCTTCGTTCAGAGAAATGCCGCCCCAGCGCTCATTTGGATTGATTGCAGCAAAGCTTGAGTTTAAGAATTTTACTGCTCCTTCGCAAACAATCGACGCGCCTTTGGCAAAAGAAAACTCCGAATTCTCGATAACAAGCTTCCCCGAAGCTGCAACTTTCATAACACCCGAAACCGTAACTTTTCTTGAGCTGATAGTTGTTTGATCAACAATCTCAATGGATTCAATGCAGTCTTGTTTTATATTCATAATATGATGTATACGGATCAATACGTATCCTTTCTTATACGGAGTTTACTTTTTATCCTCTTTCCATGCCTGTCTTTTCCATGACTTTAATCGAGCTGATATTCGCTGGAACGGTAAAAGCACATGTTCATTAAATCCAAATTGTAAAAACCGACTTTTATTACTTTTTTTGTTGCTTCGGTGGCTAAACCTTTTCCCCAATACCTTGAATCAAGTCTCCAAATCAATTCAGTAGATGGTTGAAGTTTATACATTTTGGTATTATTGAAAAAGCCAACCATTCCTATTACTGTGCCATCAGCTTTTAGCTCACATGCCCATGGCCCGAAACCGTTCTTTTCCAGATAACGTTTTACTGCCTTAAACTGCTCCTGGCTTTCGGAATTGCTCAAAACTCTGGGAAAGTGTTGACAGACTATTGGATCAGCATTCATTTTGCAGAATGCGTCCAGGTCAGTGTCTTTCCATTTTCTTATAAGCACTCTATCAGTCTGTAATTTCAAACACCTCCATAAAATAATCAAACAGATATGAGCAAAAGTGTAATACAACATTATCTGGAATTGGTTTGCGATCTGTAAGTGGTTATTTTGCAAGGCCAACGCTGTACAATAGTGTTGAGAATAATTGCAACTAGGAAGCTCTAACTGGGCGTCGAAGTGAAAACGATATACTGTTGTTCGGACTGTCTTTAAATTCGGAACAACTTTTGTTTCAGGTTGTCGCTAAATCGATCCTTGGCGGTAAAGACTGCCATTTGAAATAAAGCAAAGTTTTTATTATTACTGGCTCTAAGAATAGGGGCTACTTTTTTCAAATTCCTTCTCAATTTGAACATCAAAAGGTAAGATTGAAACAACACACAATTCATAGGGGAAAAAATGGGCAATAATTTTAAAATACCAACGACTCCTGTTTCAAAAAAGGTGATTCTTGCATACTTTGATCTTCGAAAGTTTTCGCAAATTGAAGGCTCTATGGATGCCAATGGCGTGTATGAGATTTTGAATGACATGCACGAAAAAATTACAGATAAGGTCGAAAGTCTCAACGGATATTGCCTAAGATACATTGGAGATAATGCCTTGGCAGTATTTGAGGCTGAAGATTTTAGTAATGTTTTAATGGGAGTTAAAGAAGTTAAGGTTGAGGTTGATAGTTACTTTTCCAAGCTAAACAAATCAAGTGTTCTTCACATTCTGCTTCATACAGGTCAGGGAAATATTGGATTAGTTGGTGGAAGAAGAAACAAGAGGCTTGATGTAAGTGGACCAGTGTTGAATGACATGGGCTACTACATGATGCGGGTAGACACGAGCGGAAACATTCAACTTTTTAACTCGCTTTGTATTTCAGATCAGTATTATGAGAACTTGGGTGAAGACATTGCTCTGATCGATATCCAGGCAAGTGACTGTAAATTTCATTCTTTTATTGAAGCTGATCTAATTTAGATGAAGCTCTAACGGGGTGTCGAATTGGAGCGATTGTATGCGTTGTGGGACGGTCTGAAGAGTTACTACGACTACAATTGAATTCCAAAGAACGGATTTTTGCAGGTTTATGAATCTGCGAAAATCTATAAGGATTATGCATAAGTGAAGATTCTAGATCTAAAGGGTTTAAACAAGGATTTCTACAATTAGTGCCTATGTTTTGAATTATCTATTGGAGGTAAATTTGAATTTTTTGGATCACTTGGCTGTAGAGAGTTTTGTTTTATTTGTTCCGCCTCTTTGGCAAGGTGATCTCTCTTTGCAAGTTGCTCTCTGACCAATTCTGGTCCACCCTGCCTTAAGTTCTCTAAGAGCATTAAAAAAGCTAAGGATAAGAATGCAAGTGTCAGAATACTTAAAACTAATTTTGTAACTGATATAAAGGCTAAAAAATACTTTCCTTTTTTGTTCGATGCGAATTGACGAATTTCTTGGATATAAGCGTGCCCTGCTTCTTTGGAACAAAAGAGAAACCAGAAGAGAGAAAATAGGATGCAAATCGCTTGCGAATAGTCTTGAATGGGTATCGGAAGGGATTTGTTAAAGTAGGTTAACGAAAGAATAGCAATAAGTGAAATAAGAAATGAGTAGAAAGGATTTACGGGCATATTTTGCTCTCTGTTGGTACAATTCTCTTTTTCCGTCGGTTTTAACGATCAAATCGATTCAATTTTACCATAAAAAATCAATTGAATCATTTTTGTTCTTATGCAAAATCTGCAAAAATGGCAAAAAACTTTCAGTATAAGTGAAGAGTTCTAACGTGGCGTTCAAGTGGAACTATTAATTGTGGCTCGGAACTGTTTTTGAAAATTAGAATAAGCGCAATCAAAGCAAAATGATCAGTGTACTCGTAATCGGTGCCGGCTCAGAAAGATCATTCAGCACTCAGGGCCATAGTTGGTATATGGGCAATCCAAATGTGCTAATAAGCTTGCTATGATCGTTTTTTTGCGTTCGTTTTTGCCCCTCATTGGCACATATTTCATAAACACCTATGTAAGTTTGATATTATTTTGAATCCTACAGTTTTATGTAGTAAGTTCAAAATAAAATGGTTTAACATTTGATCATAGAGAGTAATAGGAAGAGATCTTTTTCTGCAGAAGAATTTGGGCAAGAGAGAGGTTACGAAGTGCAAACAAAAAGAGAAACATTTGCCATACTGCTGGTTTTCCTGATTTTCATTCTGTTGTTTCCTTGTATGAATACGGGCAATCCTGTTGCTGGCCAAACACTTGGCAGCGTAAATGTCTTGAAAAGCCCAACCCAGGAGATAAAGAAGTTTCCTCTACCTCTGGAAAATTACAATGATTCAAAGGAAAAGGAAATCATTTCTATCCTTAAAAGCCGAATCAAGAAGGAACCTTTCAATCTTGTTGCTCTTATCATCTTTTTTGTCGCCATTTTGCACACGTTTATGGCCAGTCGATTTATCGCAACAGCAAAAAAATGGGAAAAAGCGTATGAAGAGAAGCAAAAGGCCGGGTTAAAAGACCGGAATTCGGTTCATATGGGTGCGGCCCTGTTCCATTTCCTGGGTGAAGTTGAAGCAGTATTCGGGATATGGGCAATTGCATTAGCTGCTGCAATAGTAACATTCTACGATTGGCAAACCTTTGTTTTGTACATTGGCCATTCCGTTGATTATACTGAGGTGATGTTTGTTGTGGTAATCATGACCCTCGCCTCAACCAGACCAATTCTGAAACTTTCTGAGCTGATTATGTGGAAAGTCTCCGGGATTTTCGGCGGGATGCTCGGGTCCTGGTGGCTAACCATTCTTACTGTGGGTCCACTTCTTGGCTCTTTTATCACCGAACCGGCTGCGATGACTATTTCAGCATATCTCCTTGCTGACAAATTTTTTGCTCTCAATCCGAGTTCAAAATTCAAGTATGCAACCCTTGGCTTGCTGTTCATAAATGTTTCGATAGGCGGAACCTTGACCAGTTTTGCAGCTCCGCCAATTCTAATGGTGGCAGAAAAATGGTCCTGGGATAGTATTTTCATGATCACCCATTTTGGTTGGAAAGCAATTCTTGGCATCCTGACGATCAACATAGCAACATACTTTTTGTTCAAAAAAGAACTTTCGGAACTCCAGGATGTTTATGTAAAAATCCGCCGTAAACGCCAGATTCAAAGGACCATTATAGACAACAAGCTGCTTGAATTGCGATTGGAAGCAGCTGAAATGGAAGTAAATGAGGAATTGGGATTCATTCAACGACTTGAAGAGAAATTCTGGCAAATGAAGAGCGAACTTGTTAGAGAGGGTTTAGACCAATTTTCCATTTCTGATCCTGATGAACAAATCAACGTGGAAGGAGCAATAGAAAGCCGTTTCGATGACGTTAAAAAGAAAGAGATAAAAATGACCATTCCCGGCTTAATCCCCAAGGACAAAAGACCTGTTTTGCGGGACCCGGAATGGGACAACAGGGAAGATTGGGTCCCGAAATGGATCATGTTTGTTCATGTGCTCTTCATGGCCTGGACCGTCGTGAATGCACACCACCCCGCGCTTTTTATTGGCGGCTTTCTTTTTTTTCTTGGCTTTGCAAGAATTTCTACTTTCTACCAGAATAGAATAGATTTGAAGCCCCCGCTATTGGTTGGTTTTTTTCTGGCCGGACTGGTCATTCACGGAGGTGTTCAAGCCTGGTGGATTGCTCCAATTATTGCAAATCTGGGAGGAATACCGCTTATGCTGGGTGCGACTTTTCTAACTTCCTTTAATGATAATGCCGCAATAACCTATTTAAGTACTCTGGTGCAGGGTTTGTCACCGCAGTTGAAATACTCAGTAGTGGCTGGTTCCATTGCCGGTGGTGGCTTGACAATAATTGCCAACGCCCCTAATCCTGCAGGACAATCCATTCTAAAAAACTATTTCAAGAATGGAATTTCTGCCCCCAGGTTACTGCTTGCGACAATAGTTCCAACATTGGTCATCTGGCTCATTTTTCTAATCCTCTAATTAGGTCATTTACCTTGATGACAATCGGGTTTTATTTTGGCTAATCTTTATTGTTTTTTGCTTCAATTTAAATGCAGGGCAATGGGTGTATGGGTTGCCTGGACAAGCAATTCAATACTAGACCAACGCCGATGAAACTTACCATAGTCAATATTTTTTTCTATTAGTAAAATTGTCTCTTCCTAATCGATTCCCAATTATTTTATTCTGAGCGGTGTAAGATTGCCCACGGGTAGAGCTTGCCTTTGCTATAGAGTTTGCTCTGTAGATTCATAATCCTGATTATCTCCAAATGCGCTTTGAGTATGGTTGTCGACAAAGCTTCGCCTGTTAGATTTCTCTGAAAAAGCTGGACAAAAAGCCAACTCAACTTGACAATAAGTATGTTAAGATTGACAAAAAGTAAAACAAACTTGACATTAAGTATGGTATGGCTTACATTGATAATGAACGATTACGATAGGCAAGTGGAGGTGGCTGTGTTGAATGAAAAGATCCTGAAGAATCAGATCCGGGCTCACCGTTTCAACTGCGGGGAGATGACCCAGGAAAGCTTGTCTCAACGAGTTGGAGTTTCGCGCCAGACAATTGTCGCCATTGAAAAGGGTAATTACAACCCATCGGTGACTCTGGCTCTTGAGATGGCACGGGTGTTCGGCGTGTCGGTGGAAGAAATCTTTTCTCTGGAGGAAAAATCATGATCAAACGTTTTATGTTTCAGATCTTTCTCGGTGTTTTTTGCTTTTCTTGTGTGGTTATGTTTGGGCAGATAGGGTTCGCCAGTTTCGCCCTCTACGCCCTGATGGCTTTTTTTGGCCGGCAAAAGCCCGATGAACGCGAACTTATGCTGTTCTATAAGACTGGTAATGCCACGATGGGACTGATGGTTCTGTGTCTGGTGGCTATTCATTTTCTTCAGGATCAGACTATTGCAGGGTTTCGCGTTGGCGACCACTGGTTGATTATCAGCGCCAACGCAATTCCGATAATTCATGGCGTGGTTGGCCTCTACTTTTTCATGGGTGACAAAGAGGCGTGACACGCCAGGAAACAGAAAACAGATATCTTTAAACCACAAAATCCGGTCTAGTCCTCCGGACTGGTCGAGGAAGAAGGGGTAATAGCGGGATAGGTTTTGAAGAGCTCGGCGCATTCATCAAATTCTTCAGCTGGAGAGTCTTTCCGTTCAGCCTTCCATTGAGCCAATCGCTTATCGATGATAACAAGATCCGCGGCGATTAGTGCCAGACGTTCCATGGCTTCTGTCCCAAAATCTGGCCAATCCTCATCCATTTTTGTTTTTTCCAGGAAATCAGATTCGAGATCAATCAGTCGTTGTTTGATCATTTTTAGATCGCCCCCGGTTGCCGGGAATTGATCTGATTTAATGGGAAGGCTAATAAGGTCGTCAAGCAGGAATTTCGCGATCTGGGCGGTGGAAGCGGCCTCCCGGCAGGTGCACCACCATGAAAGATCGATGGGAAAGACTCCCGAACGATAACGTGGCAGAGCAAGGAGTTCGCAGACTCCTTGGATTCCGAGCCGCAGGCTTTGGAAACGAGCAGCAGAAGTGCTATGACAAGAGGTAGGAAGATATGGGCCCAGAAGTTCCAGGGCCTGCGCCACTCCAGTGTTTCGGCGCTCATTGTCGACCAGGCGATGTTCGCTGGCATGCAATTTAGTGCTGCGCTCACCCGTTGTCAGTTGTTTGATCGCGAGTTGAAGCACTTTTTGAAGATTTTGTTGGGTCTTCGGCTCGTCACGAAGCCAGGCAATAAGCTGATTCCGGACATAGTCTGCCCGGGTGTCCAGGCAGCTTGCCCACGCTGTGATTCGTTGGTTCCTTTCTTTTGCAGGCAAAGAACCAAGTTCCAGGTCTTCCCATACGCTCTGTAACGCGGATGACCAGACATGCAGTCTGTCTCGCAATGCCAGGAGACAGCGGGCATCTGAGGCCAGACAAGGCTGGATAATGGGAATGCAGACTTCCGGATAAAGATTGTAGATTTCCTCAATCCGTTCTCTTTTCGCCAGGTATGCGGAAATGGCGTAATTCCGTTGATATTCGGTAATGGCCGCAAGAAAGTCCGGGGCTAGTGCTTCTTTAGCCGCGCTGATTATCTGATCCAAATAACGAGCCGGTGCACAGAACGGTGGAAGGTCGGGATCAGTCGGTATCTGAGATTTCCGTGATTCGCTGCTTCCAAGCCCGTCCGTTCCAAAACTAACTTGAGGTTGAGCATTCGATATCGTTCCAGCAAAGAGCGCCGCCCATGCTAAAATTAGACAAACCGTATATCTTTTCATTATTCGCATTGCTTTTTCCATTTCAACAAATATTGGAATTATTGCTTCTCCTCGGCTGCAGGTTTGTCTTGAAATTCTAATTTCACAATATCTTTTACCGGAATACTCATTTTTGCTTTGGATACCTGGTGTTCAAATGTGATTGTTTCAAAGGCAGGGACAACCTGAAGGCGGTCGTCGTTGCGCAGAAGAAGTATAGCACTGTCTTCAAAATCGACTTTTTGAATGTCGTCAACCTTGGCGTTGAATTCTGATTGCATTACTTTAAATTTCAGGCTGACATCGGTAATATTCCCGGCTAGAACCTCATCGTTTTTTAAATAAATTCTGACTTCTAAATCGCTCGCAATCGGCTCTTCGCTGGTAATTAACGGTTTTTCTAAATTTTCGATGTCAACCAGCGTGTCTTGTGCGCAGACAGGCTGACAGAAGGCTGCTGCCAGAACCATAGAAAACAATAGAAAAACTTTTTTTACGCTGAAATTCATAGATTTCCTCCTGCAAAATATCTGATTCTACTTTGTTTGTAAACGTCAGTTTCTACTGACAAAAATAAGACCTTAAGATTTGAATTTAAGACATTTTGCGCTTAACTGCAAGCTCCTGTTTTAGCTTTTGATAATGCAGATGTTTTGCGATGCTTACAAGCCATGGTATTCGTTATCTGTGTTTCTGTTATAGCATTGAGCTGGTGTTGCGATATGATATAATCGACGCTGTTGTTTATGTCATTAAAATTTGTGAGAACAGAGTAAGAGGTTTAATTATGATGCGGAGCTCATTTGCCAAAATTGCATGTTGCCTGTTATTTCTAAATTGCGTCTGGGGACTTCGGGCTGCTGAAGCACCTGCGACACCAAAAGAGCCAGTCAGCAACACCTATGAAGACCCAGGTAAGTGGCAGCGTATGCCAGAAAAAGCATTTTTCTTTTCAGTCGATGGAATGGTAAATAACAGCTATCTTTCGTCTGAAATTGATACCTCAGCTTCGCCTTTAAAAGATTATATTGCGACTAATGAGTGGAAAAAAGTTGCTGATTTTTGTGAGAATAAATCAGAAATCAAGAAGGGCATGATTGCACACTTGTTAGCAGCATCTGGAACGGAGAAAATCGAGATTGATGAATTCCGGTATGACGTTCCTCCTTTTGCCCTGTTTTTTAATTATCCTGAAAAATATTTTGCGGAAAATGGCCAGACATTGTTTGTGGTTAGTCAGAAACCAATAAAAAATATTGCGATTCTTTCTCAGGATGAATGCAGCGACGATAAATTGAAAGCCAGGTTTGAAAAAGAATTGAGACAATTTTTTGCTTCTGATACAAGCTTTATACCTATTTTACCCTCTTTAGAAGAAGGAAACCCTCTGGAAGTTGCGAAATCTCTGGAAAAGAAAGAGTTAGAAAAATTTATTGAACAGAAGATGAGAGTTCAGGCCGTTAAAGTTCCTTCTGGCTCTATGTTTAAGGATATTAACTTTGTGCGTGGCGAATTTGAAGTCTGGGGTTCCCCTGAGGAAGACAGTAATTATTACGCAGTAGAATTTTCTGCCGTCTTTTTGCCTGGTGGCAATTTGCAGGTCATTCCAAATTTTGAAATCCAGGACCTGTTCAAGATTGATGATAAGCTTTATTTCTGGGGCCTCTGGTCTTACCCGGAAACCGGCTGGATAGAATATCGCATCTTCAAGATTGAAGGCGATCAGTTGGTGATGGTATTTGAGGAAGATGGCTTTGCTGACTGAGCATGGGCATAAAATTCATCAGGTGGCGATATCAGAGGATGATTCGGTTCTTGTCTGCAGTGACAAGAAATTTTCTTAGAACATTCTCGTATCTCCTGGCATACGTGATTCTTCGTGTTCTCTAAAAATCTGAGAGTGAAAACGATCTTCTTCTTTCATTGACAATGGTGTTGTCAGCTCGTGTTGAGGCTTTTTTTGTCTTTTGGATGCATCTGGCGTTTTTTTGTGGTAGGGTAATTTTAGGATCTTTAATATCAAAATTTGTGGCAATTCTCCTGAAATAGAAAGTTCATTCATGGGAGGTACCGCAATACTATGCTCGGTTCAGTCGTCCATGGTGTAAAACTGCGGAATGTTGCTTTTTTCAAGGATTTCTCCGAGGATTCCTTGAATAATATTGCTGCTATAACGTCCGAACAGACCTTCCCGCCCAATACGGCGGTGTTTCGTGAAGGGGATTACGGCGACGCCCTGTACATTGTGAAGTGTGGGCGGGTAGCTATAAAAAAAAGAGATCGGCACGGGGCCTCCGTGATTATTGCCACCTATAGTGAAGGTGAAGTTATCGGAGATATGGCTTTGATCGATGATCAACCGCGTTCGGCTTCTCTGATGACCCTTGAAGAAACGACTTTTTATATAATTCAGGGAAGTCACTTTCAGCTATTTCTCTACGGTCAACGTGATGTCACCCGTAGCACCCTGATGTTGCTGACTCAACGCATTCGTAAGGCCAATGAAAGACTGATCTTCAATGCTCTTGATGATCACCCTGACATGGTTATTCTTACTGATCAAAACTTTCTAGTTTCCCATGTCAACAAAGAAGCACAACAGAAATTTGGTATCTCCGCAGATTTGTCTGAGGACAGTTGGGTGCTCGCAAGTCTGAAAGTGCTTCTGGGAAAAATCCAGAAGCAGGCTCCCGAATTTGTGCCCATGACCTGGATCTTGTTAAAACCAGAGAGACTTTACCTGGGGGTTCATGTCAGCCCGATGGAAACAGAGACGGGAGCTATTTTTGGTTACCTTCTTGAGTTTCGTGATGTAACTCGGGATCGGGATCGCGCCCGTCGAAATCTGGAGGTAGCCAGTTTTATCGTTCATCGGATTTCTGCGTTGGCTGAGCACATTAACACTTCCTCTGCAACCGCAATGTGTCAAAATAAAGAGCCTGACCTTGCCCGGGCAATCTCAGAAGAAGCCCTGCTTCACCAGATTGACAAACTGGTCGCTTTTACTGATATGGAAGCCGGGCCCTTGCGCATTGATCGAGATCTGGCTGATCCGGAGACAATCTTGAAGAAAATTGGGGAGAGCCGCTTTTCGCTGGCAAAATTGAAACAGCAGACACTTGATTTTCATTTTAAGTTTGGTGAAGCCCGAATTAGCGCCGACACGGAGTTGCTGGGAAAGCTGTTTTCCCTTCTGATCGACAACGCGATCAGGTATTCCCCGTCAGGCGCCACAATCAGTATAGGGACTTTTCAAACACCTGCTGGTGGGTTCTGTTGCCACATCGATAATCCCATTGTTGGCACTCTGAATGAGCATGACTGTGAGAAATTCTTTGATCTGGGGAAACAGCTGGATGAATTTGAAGACCGGTCAATCTCTGAATTCGGTCTCGATTTACCTCTGGCCAGGCATATCGTCGAAGCACATCATGGAAAGATTCATATCGAGCCGAATCTGGTCGACCGTTTTTCGATAGTTGTGGAAATTCCATGAACGACATCAAACCAGAAGATTTTGAGAACAAGCTGATTCTGAAATCAGATTCTTCTAGTATTCACCACGCCCGCAAGCTTGTTGAGCAGTATCTCAGGGAGAGCCGGGTTCCTGATTCTTTTCTATTCAACATGTGTCTGATTGTCGGTGAGGCTGTCGCTAATGCCGTTTCTCACGGCAGCAATTCAACCGCCAGTGAAGTTTTTTTATCCTTTCAGATCCGGGATGGTGTTTTTCAAGTCCTTGTGGAAGACTTTCAGGGCAGGATGTTTGATCCAGAGTATTTCCGTCGTATCGCCATGGTAAAAGACTGGGGAAAAGGTGGGCGAGGAATTATGATGATGGAACTAATGGTAGATAACATGTCTTATCTGATCGAAGAAGGAAAACACACTCTTTTGCTTCTGGAAAAGGCTTTGCCGGTTGAGTGTGCCATTAAACTGGAAAAAGCCTGATCAAGACCCCCGTTAATTTTTGCAATAGAATCCCCTATATCACGGATTCATTAAGTGATAGAGAGGATTCTATTTTTGTTTAAAAGCCCTTTTTCTATTTTCATCTTATCATGCGTATTCAATTGATAAAAATTAACAATTTGACAATCTAATCATTAATCATTATTATAGTCAATGATGATTAATGATAATTTGAAGGAGGAGATTATGACCAACAAAACGAACGGCAAGCTACTGACCATGAACCAGGCGGCTGAGTTTCTCAAGATCAGCAAACCAACGGTCTACCGTCTACTGGAACAGGGAAAGATAAAGGGGATGAAAGCGGGGAATCAATGGCGATTTCAGCAGTCCGATTTGTCGGAATACCTCGACCGAGGGCCTTTAGCCAATGCTTTCGCCGATGTTCCGATTGATCTGGCAAATAAAGAAATCGCCTACTTCACCGGGCAGCTAAAGCAGCTGGGCCGGGAAAGCACGGTTGAGCTTTCAGCTTTACCAACTCAGGAAGAGTTGATGGGCCGCCTGGCCTCAGACATTGTCGTTTTTGCCCTGATTTCAAGAGCAAGCGACATTCATCTCGAAGCTTTTTACGAAGACAAGAATCCATTCTATCTACTGCGACTTCGCGTTGACGGAGTGATGCATGAGGCCAGAAAAATTCCACGAGCAGTTGGCGAAGGCATTCTTACCTGCTTCAAGACCTGGATGGTGATGCCTCTCGATAGCCGTCTGCCCATGGACGGCCGAATCAAGATGCAGGCGGATGGTCGCAGTTTCGACATCCGAGGCTCACTAATTCCAACAATTTTCGGAACTTCTGCTGTTTTCAGAATCCTTGATGCTCAAAGCATCACTCTTGGCCTGGATAAGATTGGTATGGCTACCGAAGATATCAAACGCATGCGGGGCTGGATAAAACGATCCCACGGGCTCATTCTGGTTACCGGTGCAACCGGATCTGGAAAAACCACCCTGATTTACAGCATGCTGCAGGAACTGGCCAACGCAAAGCTCAAGACCATGACTGTAGAATCACCTGTTGAGCTGGCACTGCCATGGACTACCCAGATGCAGGTCAAGCCAGAAATTGGATTCACCTTTCCTGCTGCGATTCGGGCTGCTCTGCGCCAGGATCCCGACATTATTATGATCGCTGAAATTCGCGACAAAGAAACTTTGAATCTGGCTCTACAGGCTGCACTTACCGGACACCTGGTTATCAGTGTTCTGCACACACCCGATGCGACATCCGCTTTATCATTAATGGCAGAAATGGGCGTGGAACCTTTTCTCATCTCTTCGGCACTGATCGGAATAGTTGCTACCCGCCTGGTTCGCAAAATCTGTGCTGAATGTGGCAAACCAGCAGCCTCACCTGACGGAGCTCTGGCGCTCAAGGTGACTCAAGCCGAGGCAAAAACCGGTTTCAAGTGTCCGAAAAAGGCCAATTTCCTTTCTGGTGCAGGCTGTTCTGTGTGCAACAGCACAGGCTACAAAGGTCAAATAGGACTTTACGAAGCATTCGAATTTTCCAATGATCTAAAAACCGCTTTTTTGAAGGGCGTATCTGGCGACAATCTGCAGGATGTGGCACGCTTGGCTGGAATGATTCCTCTTCTGGGTGATGGCTTACGCAAGGTCACAGAGGGTAAAGTCAGTTTCGAAGAGATATTTCGCGTATTCTCTGATTTGGAAACCAAAGCTGAGTAACTTAAGCAATCAGCCCGGAGGGAATTGATTCTCCCTCTGGGCTTACACAAATTCTGCTATAGTTCTTATGCTGAAAAATAGAATTCAATAAAGGTCGGCCTTTTCAGAGGCTATTATCGAAAAATGAAACGAAAATATCTGTTCGTAATGCCATTCCTTCATAGCGCTCAGAACCGTAATCGCCTGATCTCTGTGACGGCAATGATTGTTGCTATAGCTCTCGGGCTTGCTTCTAGAAAATTCCCGGGTATGTTTCCCAAAGCGCTGGGGAAATATCCTGGCGATGCTTTGTGGTCGCTTATGGTCTTTTTCTGCTACTGCATTTGTTTTCCTCGCGCGACGACATTTAAGATTGCAGTTCTTGCACTCGTTACGTCCTACATCGTCGAGTTCAGCCAGCTTTATCAGGCGCCTTGGCTCAATTCAATTCGAGCTACAACCTTTGGGCACCTGGTTCTTGGTTCTGCGTTCCATCGACTGGATCTTCTGGCATATGCAGTCGGTGTATCTATTGGCGCGGCCTTCGACAGAATCTGGCTTGCCTTTTGGCCGTCGCGTTTGTAGCCTGGCACGCTTTATTCATGGTGCAATGCGGCCAGTGAATTCAATTTCTGAGAAGCCACAGTCGGGATCGGCCTTGGTGGCGTCATGAACCGCCAGAATCTCGATTTTTACCGTGCTGGTGATATCTCCACTAAGGTTGATTGTCTGTGAGCCACGCTCGTCTTTTAGCTCGTGCTCAGATGTCTTGCCGTTGATTGTAAGACGAATTTTGGAAGCGATTTGATTAGCTTTAAAAGGGTCGCGTTTGCCGGTGGCTGTTTTCTGGTAGCCGTTCCAGATGTTTATGGCAGTAATCTCCACGGGCTGGGCAAAATCGAAACTGATCGATTCACCGACTCCTTTACCTTTGTCACCTTCTATCCAGGCGGTAGTAATGTTGTTGTCGAACGCATTTTCTACTTTATAGTCGATTGCGCCGCCTTTCGCCGGTGGCAGGCAACTTGAGGCTTTTGCCGACTTGATTTTGATTGCGTAAACGCCAGTTGTTCCAGCTTTTTTGCCAGTTATCATTGCGCTGTTGGCGACAACACTGCCGTCTTTTCGGATGTAAACTTCTCCGCCGGAACTAAGCTGATCGTAAACACGCGCCAGGCCGCCCGAAAAGCTTTCTGCCATTTCGTATACAGGCTTAATTGCCCATTCGCCTTTCTGGTCGATATAGCCCCACATTTCTGGTTCTTCGTATTTGGGATCGAAGGTTGATGCCGCTGCCAGTCCTTCTGAAAAATGGGAAGCCTGTGAAAATTTCTGACTGATGACAAAATTACCGCTTTTATCAATAAAACCGGTTGGCGGCACTTCATCGTTCAACATTATGCTTACTGGTGCCAGGTCATCGACAAATTTCTCGGCAACGGTGTATTTAGGAGTGATAACTGTTTTGCCTTCTTTGTTGATGTAGCCAACCATGTAGTCGCCATCGTTATTAAGGGGCAGCCAGGCAGCGGCCAGCCCTTGCGAAAACTCGCCCGGCGACGAAAAATACTGATTGTCGAGACAGCGCAAAAACGGCTTGATCAGATACTCGCCATCTTTGCCAATATAGCCGTAGAGGGCCGAATCATCAGCCGGGTCGCCGATCATGACGCAGGCCAGTCCCTCAGAAAATCTGAATGCCCGTGCAAATTTAGGTTGAATTGCTATTTTGCCGCTCAGGTCTATGTAACCCCAGAGGTCGTCGGTTTTTACCGCGGCCAGACCTTCTGAAAAGGCCTTAACCTCATCAAAGTCTTTGTTAAAAGCTTTTTTGCCGGATTTGTCTATGAAATGCCATGAGTCAGAATCGCTGACAGCGGCGAACCCCTGCGAAAATTCTTCAGCGAGAATTTGTTTTATGGTAAATAATGCTTTGCCATTACCGTCGATGTAAACATGGTATCCGTCTGGTTCTGTACGCAACGGAAAGGGGCCGTCCTCTTGCGCGTATGCGAATGAGTTTGCAAGCAGAACTGAGCCGCAGATTATGGCAAAAAGCTTTTGATAAAGTGTTTTCACGTCTTTGTCTCCCATTTTTTTAGAGCTGTCAGCAATTTTAGACAGCACATAAAGTTGTTTGTTTTCTATGTTCGACTAATTATTACCATCATCCCGGTTCTCTCGGCAACAGCAATTCTCGGTCAAAAAGGCCTCCCCCATAGATACGGATTTTAGCTTTGCAAAGCAAATATAAAGAGACGCTAATTGCTTCCCGATATTGTTGGCCCGGCAAACAAAGCTTGCATTGGAGGCTTATTTTTACTAAACTGATAGTAACTTAAAAATACTCAGGCTTTTGGCCAGGTTGGGGCTAATTTTTGCCTTCGACCCACTGTAAATCACAATCTACAGATATACAACGTTGCTTTGCCAAGATTACCTGATCGTGAGGAGATATTATGGATCTGCTTAAACAGCGCATTGGTCGGACTGTATTGTACAAAACTACGAAGCTCAATTCTGACTTTGGAGTCGAAGATCTTTACCTGAAGATGGAAGGGCTTAACCCTACCGGTCACATGCACGACAGAGTGGCTTATTATCTGGTGAAAGAAGCAGTGCAACTCGGCTTCAAAACCATTGTGGTCGCATCACTCGGCCAACTTGGCGAATCTCTGGCCTTTGTTTCCGAAAAATTTGGGATTGGTTGTCGTGTTGTTATGCCTGAAGGCTCTGTTGATCGAAAAAAACGCTGGTTCAAGAGACCAAACGTTGAAATTATAGAGGCTGGAAGTAGCTATAACGAGGCTTACCAGCGCAGTCGTCGACTGGCAGCAGATAACAACTGGTATGACGCCAATCACGGTTACAGCAACTGTTGTATAACAGACAACGTGTATGCCGAAATAGCTGAAGAAATCGTGGCTAAGCTTGGTGACAGCCCGAAAAATATTTTTTGTTTTCTTAGTAATGGCGCTCTGGTAACCGGTTTGCATTATGGTTTCAGATCTTTGTGGCGCCGCGGTCTGGTGCAACGCATTCCACGAATGCTGGTGGCATGTGCCGGGTTTGATAATCCGCTTTATCGAGCCTGGAAACAGAACGAAACCCGTCTGCAGGACAGAAAATCTCTGAACCGCTACAAGGGCATGAGCAAAAATACCATCGAATACAGTATTATTGATCCGCAAAATGTTCTTAATGCCGTATATGACTCAGGTGGCGCATTTATAAGTGTTACTAACGAAGAAATTCGCCAGATGATTCCCCGGACGAAGAGCTCGGAAGACCTTAAGGTGGCATTTAGAGGCGCGGCAGCATTGTCTGCCTGTGCTGTCGCGTTGCGGGAAGGACTGATAGATGGCTGCGGGGCAAATGTGGTCGTTCTCGAAGAAGGCAAGAATGAGCTTAATATCAGACAACTTGGTGATGATGATTTTGAAAACATCGAGCAACTAGCTGATTATGTTGATACCTACCTTGGCCAATATGGTGATGACCGGCCGAGCGTTCTTGAGGCACTCAGAGTCGCTTTTGAAGGCGGTTTTGTCCTGGGCGCCTACATTTCTGGTGAAATGAAAGGCCTTGCCGTGGTTATAAAAATGCCGGTGGGCATAGTTATGCCACAGTATCACCTGGTCTACATTGGCGCAGATATTACCGCCGGATCGCGCGGAATTGGCACCAGGCTCATGGAAAAAGTCAGAAAGCTGACCGACGGCAATTTCTCTCTGCACGTCGATGTCGAAAATAAAAAGGCCATCAAACTCTACGAGAAAATGGGGCTTAAAAAGGCCTATTATCGCATGATTGCGATCAAGTAGGACTGCTGCTGATTATGTCGGTCAAGCGGGTCAACTGTCCTGAATAGAGCTTCTGCAACTGTTCCGCTTTCGGATTTTCCATGTTGTTAAGATTCTTTAACAGGGCAAAACCAGCTTTCAGCAGGATCGGAAAAGTCATGCAGGCAAGCCGGTCATCAGAACTTTCAGGCACTCTGCTTTTAAGAAAATTTCGCACCGGAAAGGCTGCATTGGCAATTGAGCGAATCAGCCACCAGCGAATCTCGTCGGTCCAGCTTTCGGAAAGCATTTTGTCGAGCTGATCCCGTGCGGCTTTTTCTCGAACAACAAGGTCCTGAAAAGCTGGCGAAATAGTCTGCTGATACCTCTCGACGTTGCCTTCGAGCAGCTGGCAGAGGAGCTCAAGACTGGTCGGATCGGCAGTGCAGAAAAGCGTCGAGATCATGCCGGTCTGCTCGGCAACACTTTTTGCTTTGCTATATTCGCTGGTAATGCTGTCAAAAAGATCATTGTCGAATTGAGCGGGTATTTCAGCAAAGCTGAGCACCGGTCGCCACTCATCCGAGTTTTTCGCCAGGCCGTTAAAAAAGTTGAAGTATTCGTTCTGGCTGTCAGTATTCATCGAGCCAAGACGCTGAAGGCAGTTGCGGCAACGGCTGTCCGGGCTGTTCTGTGCTTCGTCGACATAACTTAGAAAGTTCTGCCAGGTTAGCAGTGGAAACTCTTCAATGTTAATCACGCAAGGCGCGCTAACATCAGCCTCGCCATATTTGACGGCAGCTTTGCGATCGCGCAGTTTTGACAGCTGCTGAGATATTTTTCTGATGAGTTCCATGCTGTAATTATATCATAGTCGTTCTTACAGTCACCAGCAATGATTATGACCGGTAACTGTTTACTGTCTTTTGTGGTTTGGCGTATCATGACTTCTATGAATAAAAAATTAATAGCCAGCATTTGTATATTTTCCCTTTTTGTTCTGTTGCTGATGGTCGCAAAACCTTTATTGGCAGGGCAGACCTGGATGACCTGGAACACCCGCTCCGGGCTTCCCAGCAATAACCTCAGCTGCCTGGCCATTAAAAAGGGCATGATGGCAGTTGGCAGCGACAAAGGCATCGGCCTCTATCTTGATAATTACACGAGCTGGTTTAACCTCGGCAGTTATAACCCTGCGCTTTCCGATGTCGCAGTGCGCTCGATCGACTTTGACGATTACGGCACCCTTTGGGCAGCAACGCCGGGTGGGCTGCTTGCCATCGGACTCGAGAAATTTCCTGAAGCCGTTCCGGAAGTTAGAAAATACGATCATCAAAACGGTCTTTCGACCGTAGACGTTGAGGTTGTACAAGTCTGCGACAATAAAATTTACGTAGGCTGCTTTGGCGGCTGGTTGTTCGTTTCAGAGATTTCGCCGGGCAGCGGCGTTTCGAGCTTTATGCCGGTCAATTCGGCCAATCTTGGCAACGAAGACGTTAACAAGTTTTTGTCTGTTGGTATTACCGCGCTGGCCATGGATTATCCGGGTGGTGGTATTTATTCGACCAAGGGGAACGGCTTGCTGCGGGCTGATGATGGTACTAATCTGGTTGGTGGCGATGAGCTTTTTTCCGACTGGGTAAATGACTTCTGGGCCTTCAACGAGGGAAACTACAACCGCATAATTGCCGTAACCCAGAATCAGATGAATCTGATTTCGAATAACCAGTCTGTTGGGCGCTGCACGCTGCCGACCGAAGACTGTTGGATCAGCTGCGTAACCACTGCGCCTGACGAAGAAACTGACGAATACAAGCGAGAAAAGCCGAAAGGCTATCTGCATCTCGAAACTTTTCTTGGTAAGCGCATTTTATATGCCGGTACCCGCGGTAATGGTCTGTGGGTGTTCAATGACGGCCGCTGGAGCAATCTTACCAGTCGCGACAGTCCGCTTCCGTCAGATAATATCAACAAGGTTTACTATCTGCCCGGCCCAAAAAAGCTGGCGATTCTCTCTGACGGCGGATTGACCATGCTTGGTATCTCAGAAGATTATCAGTTCGATATTTTTCAGGTTAGTGGATCAGACCCATACTGGGCCAAGACGTTCTGGCCGTTTTTGCAGAGCTGGGGGCCGTATGTTTTTGGCAACCCATATCACAAGGCTTATCCGATTGAGCCTTATATCGCTTATGGTAAAATGCTGCGCGGCAAAGACCTTTGGCTCGCGCATGATCGGGGCTTGTCGCGGTTTGTTTTTCCGGTTGCACCCTTCATCGGGGTAATGCAGTATCGTTTTCAGCTTTCCGGGCGCTTTGAGACAAAGGCGAACGACCCGACTAAAAATTTGCAGATCGAGGATAACACCATGGTTGGCGACCGGCCACCGACTGGGCCGGGTGAAGAGCTCTGGCACCACTATTGCAAGGAACAGCCGGCCGATATCTGTACGGCGCCAATTACAGAAATATATGTCTCGCTTGACATGAAAACCATGGCCGGGCCCGAAAATGAAGTGCTTATCTACGTCTCGTCTCTCGATGAAATAACTCCCGGAGCTGCTGCCGAAGCCATAAGAGCGCACGGCGGTCAGCCTGTCGGAGACACCTCAGACGGCGAAACCGACGACGCAACCGAAGGTTCTGACGGTGCCGCGACAGACGCAGGTTCAGGCACGGATACCGATACCGATACCGATACCGATACCGATACCGATACCGATACCGATACCGACGATGCAGATGCAGTAGTTGCCAGCGCATCAAGCTCAGGCGAACGTGCTGCCAGCCCTTACCCTCTTGTTGCGGTGTTTGTACTCGGCAATGACAGATTCGACGTTCGTGTTCATCAGTTGTTCTCTGTTGCTTCGCTGATGCAGGAATGCCCGCTGCATTCTATTCCTTCTGAGAATATCAAAGATATGGTGCTTGATCTGTCTGAGCGTGTCTGGACTATATTCGATGGCAATGTGCTGGCCTGTCTTGACAACCGAGTCGGTGAGACCGTTCCTGACCCGGCCAATAACGATTGGTATGAGTTTTCTTCTGGACAGCTCCCCTGGGAAAAATCCGAAAAGCTTCTATGTGTCCAGCGGGTTGGTTCCGATATCTATGTAAGTGCCGAGACTACCGGTGTATATTTTCTGCCAGCCGCACACGGCACCGTGTTGAATGATCTGCGTGCCTCTGACTGGAAGCGCATTGAGCTGCCAGGAGGCTCCGACGAACCCGATCAGTTCAAGAACATAGAGGCGATCGAATACTGGAAAGCCGAAAAGGGCGCAGTCGCTGCAATGATGCACAAAAAGGGACTTGCAACCTTTGATGGCACCAGTCTTACCTTTGTGTCGGTTCCTGAGCGCAACTATACCTGTATGGTTCAGGATCGCAATTACAACCTCTGGCTTGGTTCGTTGGAGGGCCTGCTCTATCTGACGCCCGCCGGAACAATACACGAGATTAATGCGAAAATGAACGACTTTAACAACGAAAAAGTCGTATGTATGGCTGCGGCCCCCGACGATGCAAAATACCCATACGTTATTGCGGTGGCAGTAGACAATCAGGCACGAGAACAAAGCGGTTCGCTTAAGCATTATAAAACATCAGATGTGCCACCATTTATCGCAAAGGGCCGCGACAACCCATACCGCATGCGGGTCAAAAATGCTGATGTCAGCGCCTCCCAGATCATGCTCTACGATGGCGAAAAATGGGAACCGATGTTCCGGCCTGGCGTGATGGCAATGATGTTCGATCAGTCGTTTCTCTGGATCTCTACTTCGTGCCGCGTCATGCGCCTTTACATGCCGACGGTAGTGCAGTCATACTGACGCAGCTCAGCGTGGTATGCGCAGCCGGCGCACCCTGATGTTGGTGGTAACCCAGACGAATTCGTCATCGATAAATATGTTTCTGATACCGGCCATTTTCCATTTATCCCAGGTCAGCCCGTCAAAATAATGAAATGATGAGCCGCTGATCTCTGCCTCAATAACGTGTTTTTTGCCTTGTGCGTCAGTGATAACGGTTGGTGGCTCATCTGAACCCTCAAAAAGATTGGCTGTTAAGGTGTTTCCGCCTTTTTGGTCGCAGGCAACCCATACTCCCAGCGGATATTCAGTGCTCTGCGGAAGAGTGCCGATTGCAGTGATTATGTCTGAATCAAAAAAAGCGTTGCCAGAGCTGTAAGAAAAAACCAGACCTGCCGGGTTGACGCGAAATAATCCCCCAACCGAACCTACCCATAGATTGCCTTCGGCGCCGCTGTTTATACAGGTATAGCGTCGCCGTCCACCGAGGTCGAGCTTAGTGTAAAATTCGCCATCCCACAGGTTGATTTCATTGTTGTGCTGAATGGCCAGAATCTTGCCCTGTTCTGAATTCCACTGCGCGAAACCGCGCACGTCAGAGTCGGGTAACCCGGTATAGGTGTTTTGATGCTGCCATTCAAAGGGGTCTTTCTCAAGATCTTTGCTGCCAGGATTTTTGAGTATGTAAAAGCCGTCGCTTCTGGTTCCGACGTAGATGCTGTCGGGCGTGTACCAGACAACATTCAGTTGCGTGCCATTGCTCCAAGGCACATATTTGTCGAGCAGTTGCCAATCTGCCACCTCAATCTTCTGTCGGCGCCCGTCCTTTTTGACGACGCGTTTCTTGATGCGCATACGTGCCAGTTGTTTATCGTCAAAAATTAGCCAGAGATAATCGGTGCTGTGATCCATAACCATCCAGGTTATCTTCTGTGATGGAATCTCAAACAGTTCGGTGTTGTCGTAGGTCAGATATTCTTTGGTATACAGCTGCCAATATCCGCGCATAGCCTCTTCGCCGACACCATCGACCGGCAGTTCTGGCTCTTCATTGTTGAGGTCCGAAGCGGTGTCTTCCTTTGTTGGCTCAATCCGGCTGCTCACATCAGGCAGGGTCTGCTGGTCATAATTTTTGGGAAAGCTGCCAGATCGCCATCTGGTAAGGCCATACTGGTGCGAAAACCAGTAACTACTGCCTTTTACAATCTGAAAGTTTAAGATCTGAGCAGCATACATTGGCGGAAACGGGAATATCGTCTTGAAATATGCCGTGCCCAGTCCTTCTTTCTTAAACTCATCATACTGGTTTGAATCAAGATGGATCAGCACAAGACCTGCATCGGTGCAGACAATCAATAGACGATCAATTGCGTAAAGGCGGTTAATGCTGTTTGACGGTAGAGCGCTATTAGTGGTCAGGTATTGTGTCCATTTTCCTTTTTGAAACCGCCACAGGCCGTTGTTGCGGGTGCCGACAAAAAGCGAGCGCTTTGGCAGAAAGTCGAAAAGAGTCTGTTCGCTGTCGCTCATTTCTGGTTTGCTGAGCAGATCAAAGATCTCGTCTGGCTCTTTAATTACCATTACGCAGTTAAGCCAGGGGTCTTCCATTGGCAGACTGATTTCGTTCAGCGTGTTATTGTTTTTGATAAGGCTGAGATGCTGTGGCGTGGCCGCGATAGTGTGCATCTCACGTGCTTTGCCGGTGAAAATGTAAAAATCATTGATCCAGGACTCAGCGCTGCCATCACTGGTGTTGGCTGGAAACTGGCTGGCGCCAACAATTTCAATCAGCCCACCACCTCGCGTGCTGAACCACCCTCTACTCTGATCAATCATCGCCAGTCCAGAAATGCCGACTGATCTGATTTTAAAGCCTCCGGCGTCAGGCCCGTCCTGATAGTTAACCGGTGTAAACCTGGTGGTGCCGGATTGCGGAATGTTGGCGCGCGCTACATATCCGCCAAAGCAACCTATAAAGATTTGATTGTCTTTGATCTGCACGCGATCAATATCTATCGTCGGCAGGTTGTGGCTTGAGTCGTAAATTGTGATGTCTTTACCCTGAATACTGACCAGTCCGCCGGCTGTTGCCAGCCACATGTGCCCGTTTTCATCGAAGGCAATGTCTTTGACCGGTGCCGAGGCTATCTGTTCGGGCAGAGCAAGTGCTGACCAGGTGCCGGTGTCGCCGCTGTAAATGCTCACGCCCTGATCAGTGCCGACCGCCATAACCGTTTTGAACGATGCAAAGCAGTTGACGACGCGGCCAACTATGCCGGCCGTTTCACTGAAAACCTGCCACGACGCCGCCGCAAGGCTAGCTGGTAACAGTATCAGGAGCATGAGAACAGCAATCGCACAACGCAGCGCTTTTTGCATGTTTGTTTTCCTCTACCGGTTTGTCTTTATTCTATCAAATTTCCAGAAACCGTGCCGGAAATGAATGTTCTCCGACTCCAGGTGCCAAATATTCTTTGCAATCTGCACTGTAAGCCAGAGTAAGATAAAGACCAGCAGGTAATAGGAGAATTGCTGTCGGGTTAAAAAGAGACTATCATTACTCTGTTCTAAAACTGAATTTTAAATCAATCAAGATTGACTTTTTGGCATTTGCTAATTATACTGAATCTGGCAAATGCCAAAAACAAAAGGAATTACAATGGTTAGACCAAGATTGCGCCGCAGAGTCCATGGTGAATTCGGAGCAACCTACTTCAAGCCGGCCGGAATACCGGTGCGTGAACTTGAAACTGTTAGTCTTACTTTCGATGAGCTCGAAGCTGTTCGTCTGACCGACTTCGAAGAGCTCTATCAGGCAGATGCCGCCGAGAAGATGAATGTTTCGCGCCAGACACTCGGCAATATCGTTAAATCGGCGCATAAAAAGATTGCTGAAGCTTTGATCAAGGGTATGGCGATTAAGATTGAAGGTGGTACTGTTGAATACATGAAGAATCTCTACTATTGCCCGGCATGCGAAAGCACCTTCCCTGCCGACGAAAGCGAAGAGAACTGCCCCGATTGCAACAGTGAGAAAATTGAGCCGGTCGATCTGCCCGGTATCAATAAACCGCGCAAAGTGCGATAAGCAAAAGGAGAGCTGTTATGAAGTATGCGGTTTCGGTAAAAGAACAGAGTGTTGATGCAAAGGTAGACTCACGATTTGGTAGAGCGCAGATGTTTGCGCTTTACGAAAGCACGACTGCCGAATGCAGCTGGCACCCGAATACCCAGAATTTTCAGGCGGCTCAAGGCGCTGGTATTCAGACCGCTCAGAATGTGGTCAATCTTGGCGCTGAGGCGGTTATTTCTGGCCACTGCGGTCCCAAGGCTTTTCGCGTTCTCGAAGCCGCCGGTGTAATTATTTATTCGATTGAAGGCGACCTGACTCTGAAAGAAGCTGTTCAAATGGTTGAAACAGGCAAGATTAAGGCGATGGAAGGGGCCGACGTTGAAGGACACTGGGTTTGATTCTTTGAAGGTAGCGATTTGCAGTGGCAAAGGCGGAACCGGTAAAACCACGCTGGCTTTAAGTCTGGCCTGGACACTTGGCCGTGCTGAGGAATTCAATCTGCCGGTAAGACTTCTTGATTGCGATGTTGAGGAGCCCAATTGTCACCTGTTTTTGCGTTGCAACTATGATGAACTCTTGCCGGTATTTGCAGAAAAGGCTGTTTTTGATATACAGCTTTGTAATGGCTGTGGTATTTGTGCCAAAAAATGCCGATACAACGCGATTGCAGTGGTTAAAGGCAAGCCGCTGGTATTTAATGATCTGTGCCACTCATGCGGAGTTTGTGCGGCAGTTTGCCCGCACAATGCGATTACGTTGAAACCAGAACGAATTGGCGAGATACTGGTTGA
>Ga0180007_10000286_pt1 | contig 90170 bp, 78 predicted proteins | sample MM_PC_MetaG_FD_121122 | JGI IMG/M metagenome (GOLD analysis project Ga0180007, IMG submission 121122) | Groundwater microbial communities from the Aspo Hard Rock Laboratory (HRL) deep subsurface site, Sweden - MM_PC_MetaG | ecosystem: Environmental > Aquatic > Deep subsurface > Groundwater...
CGACCGAGGAAGTAGAACGAGATGGCCATCAGTCCAGTGCCGAAGGCCATGATGCCGTAGTATGCGAGACCGAACTTGTACGCGGCCCCGGCGAACCCGAAATACGTGAACGCGGAGAAGTTCGTACCCGCGAGGGACAGGAACAGCACCACCGGACCGATGCTCCTCGAAGCGACGAAGTAATCCTCCGAGGTCTTCGTGGATTTCTTGTATGCGTAGATGGCGATCAGAAGCATGATCGCGAGGTACGCGACGAAGACCGAGATCGCGAGCGGATCCATCATCGCACCTCCTTGTCTTCGACCCAGTAGTATCTGCTGAAGAGCAGAAATAGGACGAACAGAACTATCTCGAGGAATACAGTGTATACGATGATGTACGGTAGGCCGAACAGACTCGGTTCAGTCCAGTCCCAAGCCCATAGATCGATCGAGAGCGCGAACAGCGCAGAGAACGCGATGACCCAGGTCCATTTGTTTCGCAACAGGTTCATAGTGCATCCAGCCTCGTGTCAGATGCGTTTCCTGGATTTCGAGGCTGGAAACGGGAAAACAATGCCTCTGCGGCGGTGAATGCGGATTACATTAATGAATCTTTCTCGGCGATGGGCCAGACGCTTCCGACATGGATGGAAGGCATCATTATATGTGCTGAACGCACCATAGGATCGATTAAGAAGGTGGAGAAGATGGTGGAGATAACGTGTAGTAGCTGTGGGAAAGTGACAGTGACGACGGATGATGGTTCGCAGAGGACATCAACCTCATCGTCGGAATCTGGTATGGTCAAGTGCAAACACTGTGGCAAGTTGAACGCGCTCGCCACCACACATGAGCCATTGGAGGAGACCAATCCGTTCGAGGTCGCTATGGTCAGGCGCGTCTGAATCATCCTCGATTGGATGTCTGAAGAACTCTCCGGAGGATTGTCTTTCCGGCTGATTTTGCCTTGAATCCGAATAAAACCAGGCGTGTCGATATGGATAGAGTTAGAATGGGATGGGCTGTCCACTTCTCCATATGATCGTGCCACGCGCGCTGATTGATTACCATTATCATACCAGATGGACGCCTCATTGATTCATGGCGAACACGTGCTCACAGATTCAACATCAGATGCAGGTTTATACGATGCCGAACATAGAGTGGGATACGAGGTTACGAAATGCGAATGGAGGACATAGTAGTTGGTGAAGTGATGACCAAATCGCCGGTGACGGCGGATATCGGGGACACGGTCTCAGACGTCATGGCGATGCTGAAGCGATATCGAGTGCGTGAGGTCCCCGTGTTGAAGGACGGTTTGACGGTTGGCTTGATCAGTTACTCGTCGTTGATACAAAGGAGGAGCTTGTCGCTGAGTGCAAAGGCGGAGAACATCATGCTCCCCGTCCCGAAGATGGACGTGCGCACCCCAGTGCTCAAAGCGGCCGAGCTATTGATGGCCACTGGAGTCGGGGGAGCTCCCGTGAGGAAGCGGGGCAAGATGGTCGGGTTCGTCTCCAGGAGTGATCTCATAGGACTGATAATGGATGTCGAAGAGCTCAGCTCGCGCAAGGTGGATGAAGTGATGACGAAGAATCCTTTGCATGTCTCCCCTGATGACTTGGTCCGCAGCGGCCAGATCATGATGGAAAACCTCGACGAAGAAGCCTTACCTGTGGTCAAGTCAGGCAATCTTGTTGGCGTCATCGGCATGTCCGAACTGATGAACGTGATGTGGTCGTCGAAGGCGGATAGGCCTCCGAGATCCCCCAAACCACCTAGACAGGTCTTTGATTCCCGCTCCCGAATGAAGATACAAATATCCAGCGTCATGACACGCACTCCTGTTTGCGTCTCGCCCCAGGACGACCTCGGAACCGTCGCCAAGAAGATGGTCAAGAATCATCTGTCCACCATATTCGTGACCGATGACAAGAAGCTGGTCGGAGTCATCGACCAGACGGATCTTCTTGAGCAGATGATAGGCCTCATTGAGAGAGAGCAAGTCTTCGTGCAGATATCTGGCATAGGATTCAGGGATCCAGATATCTACGATAGCATGTACTCCATCATCGGCAGAGGGATGAAACGGATGGCCAAGATGGAGACGCCGAAATTGTTCTTCATGCATGTCTCGGAATACGATACCGATGGGCTGCAGAGCAAGTGCTCGATCGGGGCCAGGCTGACCACGGCACATTCGATGTACTACGTGTCCGCCTCTGGCTGGGATCTGCTGAAGACAACTTCGGATATGCTTGAGACTCTGGAAGGAAAAGTGAGGACGAAGAAGGACAAGCGGGTGGGGAATAGGAGGAAGCGTTCCTCGTGATGTCGCATCGGTGAAAATGTTATCAATGCTCTTCACAGTGTATCGGCTATCGGGGGATTGAAAAATGCCTCTGCCGCGGTGAAAGCACATGCGCATAGTGAATCTCTTCATCGACCGGACTTATCGAGTCTGGAGATCCCTGAAGTCAGACGTGGCCTGGCGCGTCCCTATTCATTGAGCAGTGGCTCCCGTGGATTCTTCGTGGAGCACTCTGAGACGTCGACCTCCCCGCTCATGATAGCCTTGTTGTAATAGTATCTGAAGGCTATCGGTGCGAGCAGTGTCGACACGAAAGCTATCAGTACGAGGACCGAGAAGAGCTCCTTCTCGATGATCCCATTGTCATATGCTAGCTTCGCGAATACCAGTTCCATCGCCCCTTTCCCCATCATCATCGTGCCTATGGCCATCGATTCGTTGCTCCCCATTCCTGAGAGGCGCGCGGGGACATACGAACCAAGTACCTTCCCGGCCAGAGCGACCGCTGCCAATACGACCAGGACGAGAACGGAACCCCAGATGTCTCCGAAGTCCACGGAGAAGCCTATCATGACGAAGAAGATCGGTGCCAGAAATCCGAGCGTGACCCCAGACAGGATGCCCTCCACTCTATCCCATGTCCTCAGCCCCTTTCCTGCCTCCCTCAGAAGCATACCAGCGACGAAGGCGCCGATGAACGGCGGGAGCCCCATCTGCTCCGCAAGGATCGCGAAGGATATGGCAATCGTCACGGCGACGGCGAAGGCGGCTTCGCCAGTCTGCATCTTTGCGAGGACCGAATACATCCTCGGCACGATGTACCGCCCGACCAGGAACGCGAGAACGAAGAACAGCAAGAACCCAGTTCCTACGATGACGGCCTCCTCATAACCCGCGCGGTTATCGTCCCCCGAGAGTATCACTGCCATGGCGAACAGCAGGCCGAGGTCCGTGATGAGGGACGCGCTTACGATCACGCTGCCCGTCCTCGTCTGGAGGACCCCGAGGTCCTTGAGGACGCGGATGGTGACTGGAAGGGCGGTCACCGATACCGCCAGCGACGCGAACAGCAAAGTGGTCCCGCTTAACCCGAGCGCGTATCCCGCAACTAGGCCGAGGGAGAGGGGCACGACGACTCCTATGGCCGCGAGAGCGACACCTTGACGCAAGTGGTGAAGGATGCTGCGGGAGGAGAACTCCATGCCGACATAGAGCATGAAGAACATGATGCCGAGGTCCGCGAGGTCCGATATGAAGGCGGATTCGTACATGCCGTCCAACCAGGGGACGACTGCGCCGAGCACGAACGGACCGAGGAGTATCCCCGTGAGGAGCTCCCCGACGATCGGAGGCTCGTTTATGCGTGAGACCGCCTCGCCAAGCATCCTGGCCAGTGCGATGATCAATAGGACGTACACGAGCATCGAGAGTTCCATTGGTCCACCTGTGCCCTGTGACTGTAGGACCTGAGGATATTGATTAAGCTTGCCGGTCTCGAGGAAGAGGTGAACAGCAAGGCCGTCTGGTCGGGATATGCGCAAGCGCCCGTGACAAACGACCCGCATCCGGTGAAACTGTTATCAATGCCCTTCGCCGTGTATCTGTCATTGGAGGATTGAAAAATGCCTATTGCGGAGCATATCGGAAAAGCCGATTGGAAGACGGAGAAGCACGTGCCCGTCATCGAGTGTCCAGACAAGGTTCAGGCAGACCAGCCGTTCGATGTGAAGCTGTCTGTTGGAAAGGAGATACCTCACCCGAACACGACTGCCCATCACATAAGATGGATAAACCTGTACTTCCAGCCCGAGGGCGAGAAGTTCCTGTGCCATGTGGGGCGTGTCGAATTCGGAGCGCATGGTGAAGGCGCGCAGGGTGTCGACACCGGCAGCATCTACACCAATTCGACAGCTACATTGTCGATGAAGACGAAGAAGGCGGGCACATTGCACGCGGTCTCTTTATGCAACATACACGGCCTTTGGGAAGGCGAGAAGAAGCTCACAGTCGGCTGATTCTTCTTCGCGTCAAACCTTTTTGCGATTCGAGGAAATGGCCATGCGTTTTCCAGACCTTCCGGAGGATGTGGAGCGGGACGCGCACGCATGTCTCCAATGCGGCTACTGCAACTTCGTGTGCCCTATCCAGCTTGATCCCGACCATGGTTTCGAATCCTATCGCGTGCGCGGTAAGATGTATCATCTGAAACAGTACGCGCACCCGGGCCTGTTCGCTCGTCTCTCCGGAAACAGGGCACGGATATCCCCAGAATTTGTCGAGCGGGTGTACAACTGCACAGCGTGTGGTTACTGCCAGGTCGCGTGTCATGTGGAGATAAAGTTCAACGATAGATGGGAGCAGGTCAAGGAATGGTTCGTGAAGAACGGCATCGGTCCTCTCGACAGGCACAGTGCGCTGAGGACGAGGGTCATAGCGAAGCACAATCCGTACGACGAGCCTCATGAGACGCGGGCCGACTGGATACCGAAGACCGCGAAGATATCCAAGAACCCAGAGATATTGTATTTCGCTGGATGCACCGCGAGCTACCGCCAGCAAAAAATCGCTCAGGATGCCACGAAGGTGCTGGACGCAGCGGGCGTGGAGTATGGCATACTCGGAGGCGATGAATGGTGCTGCGGTTCCCCGTTGATCAGGACCGGACAGACGGATATCGTCACCGACGAGAAGGATGGGCTCGTACATCACAACATCAACGAGGTGGAGAAGCGAGGTGCGAAGACTCTCCTAACTGCTTGCGCAGGATGCTTCATGACTCTCAGCCACAACTATCCTAAGTATGCGGGCAGACAGAGCTTCGAGATATTCCACATGACGCAGTTCATCGACCGGCTCATACTCGAGAAACGATTGGTCTTGAAGAAACCGCTGCCAAAGAAGGTCGCGTACCACGACCCGTGCCATATCGGCCGTCATTTCGGCATATACGAGGAGCCGAGGCGCATACTGAACGCATTTCCGGACTCGCATTATCTGGAGCTTCCCAGGAACAGGGAGAACTCACAATGCTGTGGAGCTGGCGGCGGGTACAAGATCCAGTTCAACGACCGTGCGGAGTACATCGCGTCGCTCAGGGTCCAGGAGGCCAGGGACATTGGAGCTGAGATGCTCGTGTCCGCATGCCCGTTCTGCGTGACCAACCTGACTGGCGGCGCGAAGAAGGCCGGGATAGACATGCCCGTGGCCGAGCTGGTCTCGCTCGTGGCAGAATCTGTCTGAACTCGATGCTCACTGGAAGCTATTTTATCGTGAGGGAGCAATCATCGGCAGAGCGCAGATGCGGTTCCTCCCGTTGTTCAGGTACAATAAGAGGGCGAGGTCAACTAGCTGGGCTATCGCCCTTTGCACGATGTTCATAGTTGCGAGCTTCTCGGTAGCTGCAGGCCTACGCTCATCCATGGACACGCTAGCGGACAATTTCGAGTCGGAATTCTCTCTTGTGATGCATCCGGTCGATGACGGCTGGAGCTCGTTCGTCGTCGAGGATATATCTGCAATCATAGGCCAATCTGCGCTGGGGCTGCTGACCACTGCGACAGTACAGCCTGGAGATACCGAGGTGACAATCTTCTCTGTTACGGATGCCGAGGGGATACTTCCAGAATCCATAACTGCATCGGGATCTTCCGTCAAGATCGGTGGCGAACTATCGTTCAACGGTAACATAACCGTCACGGCACTTCGCACTTCGGATGCGACCGTGTCGGGCGGATTCTCATCAGCAATCTTCTCTCCAAAATGGATGCTGGCCAGCGAGGAGTTCGTCAGAGAGGTCATGGATGAAGGCGCTGGGTCGTACAGCTTCGCTATCGTGAAGGACATCTCGAATGATCAAGCGGCTGAGCTTCGTTCGGATGGCCTATCCGTCCAGCCGTTCATAGCGATAATCGATTTCCTGGACGATAGCGTGACGGAGCTCGAGAACGATGCGTATTGGGTTCTCGCACCTTCCGCCTTCGTCATCGCCGTGCTCGCGCACAGTTTCATGGGTTCCGAGATCTCGGACAGAAGGCACGATATCGGGATCATCAAGACGCTCGGAGCAGGGCGCAGGAGGATACTCCTCTATCTCATCGGCGAATCGACCATCATATGTGCTTGGGGCGGGGCGCTCGGTCTGGCCCTGGGCATCGTCCTCTCGTATGCGGTCTCGACCGTGGGTTCCCACGTGTTCACATCGGTGTTCGTCATCGATGTGCAGGAATCATTGCTGCTACTCGCCTATGTCGTCACGGTCCTTGCAGGCGTCTGCGGCTCCCTGATACCTGCGATCAGGATGCTGATGTCCTCGCCTGCCGAAGACATACGGGAGGTGGCGTGATGTTGCTCATCCGTCAGAGGGTCGTGGTCGTGATCGCCCTCTCGGTGATGGTCTTCACTGCGACCATCTCCGTGCTGATAGGCCTCAGCTCAGCACCCTCCGCCTTCGCCGCGAACGAAGGATTCGTGGTGACATCTTCGGACGCGCCTACGATCTTCTCGAGCAGAGTCGAGATGGATCTGGTGACTATCCTCGATTCATTGGATAACATCACGGGTGTGAGCCCCGAGGTGTTCGCGTTCTCGGAATGGGACAGCGATACGTTCGTGGTCCGCGGCGTCGACTTCGAGAGGATATCGTCGGTGGGTCCCGCGATAGACGATCAGGTGCTCTCAGGGCTGAGCGATGGCTCCGTGCCTGATGCGCTCATAGGTGATCGACTCCTGTCGAGGATGGGCTTCGACCTTCCAGCGACGATCGTTCTCGTCGGCAGTTACAACTCGAAGATGGACCTCGTGAGGATATCGGACTCCTTCTCATCCGGCTCTCCCCTGGACGATGAGCTCCTGGTGCCGCTCAGTGTCGCTAGATATCTCTCCGACACTCCGGAGGACATGGCGTCGATCATTCGCTTGTCGACGAACGAGCCCGCATGGCTCTCGGGACTACTATCGCCGGAGAGCGCGAGGTTCGCACTCTTTGACATGCACATCTCCAAGAGCGAGGTCGTCATCGGCGAGTCGATAACGGTATCCGCGAGCGTGAGGAACTGGGGCGGCTCGGAAGGATCGATCTCGATCGACTTATCTGTCGATGGTGTCTCAGCATGGCAGATCTCGGTATCCATTGACCCATATTCGACCGAGGCCGTCTCTCATGCACTATCATTCTCTTCCATAGGGGCTCATGAGATCGAGATGTCCATCGGAGGCGACTTCCCGGTCTCGTTGAACTCAAGTGTGGATGTCGTCGAACCTTACATCGTGATGGAAAGCCCGGGTTCCGTTATGGATGGCTCGACATTCTCCGTCAAGGTATACACCTACGATGGTGCACCTGTACAAGACGCCATCATCACGATACCAACACCTACTCCTTCGACCAACGCGACTGATGATGAGGGCGTCTCGGAGTTGCTCGCAGATGCTGTCGGTGAATTCACGCTCGTCGTCGATATGACTGGGACGGACTACGGATCATACGATGTCGTGCGGAGACCGAGCACGATCCAAGTGCTGGATCCTTCCGTGTACCCTGATGAATTCCTGCCCGTCGTGAGCGCGTTCTCCTTATCTCCTCTGAGCATCAAGGAATCCGAGGAATCATACGGGAGCGCGATGGTGGACAATCTCGGTATCCTGACCGGAGTCTACGAACTGGAGGTGTTCGTTGACGGGAGCTTGGAACGTGTCATCTCGATCCCTCTCGATTCCGCGCAGAGCAGGAGCGTATCGTTCATATTGGATTCGCTCTCGCCAGGAACACATGTCGTACAGGTCGGTGACTTCTCGATGTCCCTCGAGGTGCAGCCATGGTTCGTGGACGATTCTGACATCGTGCGGTTGGTGATCCGGTACGGCGGCTCTAACTCACTGTCGTCCGCGGGTTCCATACCGATCTATCAGGCAGCAAAGATATCCCAGGGCAATGTCGCAGTCGCCCTCTTCGCGCTGGGTGCGATATCCGGTTTGCTCGCGACATTGGCGATAGTCTCCGTGTTCAGCAAGGAGGTGCACGAAGGACGTCGGAGGCTCGGCATCATAAAAGCGATCGGCGCGTCAGCGTCAGCGACCAGGAAGCTGGTCTTCTCCCAGGCGTTCATGCGAGGTCTGATGGGTGCTGCGATCGGCCTCGTCGCCGGGATCGCATGTGCGATCGCACTCGTCCGTTCGGGGGTGTTCGTCGTCTTCGGTCATTCGCTGGATTTCGACATCAGCCTCGGACCGATCATGATGATACTCGCCGGAGCCATATCCATCAGCCTCGTCAGCGCGCTTGTATCCGCAGAGATGGCCGTCCGTGAGACAGCGATCTCATCGATAAGGGACCTTTCACAGGAAAATATCTCATCGATCGATATCGATACTCTGTTGCGTGAATGACACTTCATTCCACCAAGAGCCAGATATGAAGGTTCCCGTAGAGGTAAGCGTCCTTCCCTATCGGCTGGATATAGAGGCTGAAATCGAGTCGGACGACCCCTGGTTGATCGAGCAAGAATGACACATCCACTTCCCGAGTGTCCCCTTCAGGCATGGTCCAATTGTACCAGGTGTGTTTCTCATCGCTTATGTTATGGCCGTAGGTCTCGAGGTAGAAACCCATCGTGCCATCCTCTCCATTGTGCATCTCGATCGTCAATGTTATCGTCGATCCTAGCTCCCTCGTGCTGTTGATGTTCGCGCTGCCATCCTCGGTCATCGCGAAGTATGTGCGTGAAGGATACTCCGCCGTGATGATCAGCGCGAGGCATATGCCGGAAACCACCAGTGCGGTCGCGATCATCACCGCGACGACCTTGTCAAGCTTGAACGGCTCGGTCTTCTCAACTCTCGTAAGGACCCCGGGCTTCTCGCTCTTCACGCCCTTGCGGTTCTTGAGCATCTCAACTGCGACCGCACCGATCGTGAATACTACCAAGGACCCCTGCGTGCTGCTCGAATACAATGATATGGGTGTGAGCACCAGGATCAGTGCGAGGATGATCACTACTATTATGCTCAGTCCCAGGCTGAGAGCGAACTTCTCCTCGATCGATGTGCCTTTCCAGAAGAATATGCGGGTGACCGCGAATCCAGGGACGAAGAATATCAGCGGCATACCGAATATTATCGCGGCCATGGTCCCTGGCATCGTCAGAAGTATCAGAGTAGCAAGCACTGAGAAGGTCACGACCGAGATCCTCTGGCCGTTATCCGTCTCGATGAATGCGACGAGGCGGTTGAGCATGTCACCGTTATCCTGCAAAGTCCGTCAGCCTCTTTTTGGGAAATGACTACCTGCATATATCTGTTTGTCATGAATTGCCGCCAGTATGTCTGCGATGGATCATTCGGATATCTGGCTTGTCGCGAGCCAGTACATTTTAACGGAACCTATTTAAACGAAGAAACCGATAGTTCCAACCTGTCCCAATCGAACCCCTCGTGAGGTGACTTTATTGGCTAAGAAGAATGAGGAAGAGGTAGCATGCCCCGTTTGCGGGAAGAATGTGGGTCTCGAAGTACCATCGTGTCCGCACTGTGGTGCCGAATTCGATGACTCTGAGGAAGAACCGGTCAGTGCAGCTGCGGCACATTCCGAAGCTGTCGATGAGGTTGATGAGGAAGTCGCATGCCCCGTTTGCGGCGCGGCTGTAGGTCTCTCGGTCACTAGCTGTCCAAAATGCGGTGCGGAGTTCGAAGAAGAGGAGATCGAAGAGGTCATCGAGGTCGAGGAGAAGCAGGTCTTCAAGGAGGATATCTCTGAAGATGAACCCGTCCCGATGAAGGCTGCGGTCAAGGCGAAGCCAAAACCGACGCCCGCGGCGAAGCCGAAGACCAAGCCCAAGGCGAAGCCGAAGGATCATGTGCCTCTCATGGCGGACCTTCCGGCGAGCATCATGGACTTCCGTGTGATCGGCATCGCACTGATCATCCTGGGTATCATAGGCGCTCAGGTCGCTCTCATGATCGACTGGTACTGGGGATGGATGCCACCGATCGAGGACAACCTCGGACTGTTCATCGCAATACCTGTCGTATTGTTGTTCGTAGGGATACTCGCGTTCATGCTGATCAAGAAGGCGATCTCGGGCGGGAAGGAGTTGCCAAGCATCATGCCCAGCATGATGCTCTCGATATTCCTGTTCGCAATATTCGCGCTGATCGTCATGGTCATGTGGGACCCGATCAACTCTGCCCTGCAGGATTCGAAAGGCGCGGTCGCGGGCGGGTTCTTGATCACGTTGATCGTGGGCGTCCTGCTCTTGTTCATGGGCATGAAGCAATCGGCTGAGGCATCCTGTGATTGAACGGATCACCAGAAAATCCTTTCATCGAAACCTTTTAACCCTTCTCCAATCCCATGCCTCATTTCGATACGATTATCGTACAATGTTCGTGGTCCTTGCCGATATTCGTACCATGTGAACGCCCCTCTTTTAAACCAAATGCACAATGCTTGAAATACGATAGCATCGGTTCGGGTTTTAGCACGTGATTGGGAGCAGCTCTTTCGGATGGTGTGGTGGGGAAGCGTTGCCCATGTGCCAAACGGCGGCGTGATGGGCGCCGCTTGGACCTTTATTATTTTCATGAAGTTCTCTTCGTATGCGCGCGCATACGCGCATAACACGCGGTGGTCGGGGAGCCAGTATTATCTATAAAACTGACCAAATAATTATATACCAATAACTCGATTAATAAGACGCCGAGCAGAAGGGATGGACCAGCGTGCGCTGGACAATGATGTCGGCACCAAGTCTCTCCCTTCCGCGGAAGCTGAGAAATGAACGAGGAGTGTGCAATAAATGGAGAAGAAGATCCTCACGATAATGGTGGTGCTAGTTGTGGCAGCCACCTTGATGGTCGCGGTCGTATTGATAGCGGCCGGCGGGATGAGGAGTGCAGGCGGCTTCACGAAACTGTTCGACGACCTTGAGAACCCGACCAGCAGCGTGACATACAATCAGTACCTAGAAATGCCTGATGGATGGGAATTGGGCGATACCATGTCCGTGAACGACAGGATCGTGGACATGTACCTGATTGACACAGATGTCATTTCATCGTCGATCACGATCTATGACACGGTTCTGTATTTCATGTACATGAGCGATAAATGGACGGACACAGACCAAGGGACTTCGTTCTATGTGCCCTGTGTTGGTGCGCATAACGGTTACATCCACGTGAGCCACGGACTGTTCAGTCTGACCGTGTCCTCTGCGACGAACCTTTCCGCGGAGTATGACATAGGCGACATAATCGGGCTCGAAACGAAACTGGTCATCAACAACGACGTGTTGTCCTTCGATGAATGGTCCATCTCGGACTGATCGAGGAATGACGATCCGTGACCACGAAAAACCTCTTACCTGCTTCTGTTTCATTGATTCTTGTTCCAGCCTTCCGCATCGACAGGATGACCCTTTCCGATGGACTGATTTGCCCGAACCCGTAGGACCGCTGCCAATCAACCCACCCAGATGCCGCTCGGAGGCGAAAGCATATTATAATCTAGTTCCAATGATTGACAATAGCATCACGGCGCTAAGTATAGGGCATAAAGTCGTTCGACGGTTGCATTTGTACCTTTTGGGGGGAACAGAGGTTGTTCGCACCGTATGGATGGCGGAAACGCCCTTGCGCAAGGAGAGATGATTGACGGTGCGCAAGAGCGATGGTAGAGGTGGGCGCGCGATTTCCCCAACGCGTCTCGTCGCAAGGGGATTCACCAACGGCTCCAGCGGGAGCCATGATCACACTCATCAAGTCGGCAAGACCAACGGTCAAGGTCGCACAAACGGACTCACGAACGGTCTCACCAACGGCCTGACGAACGGCAACAGAAACGGACGTTACACAGGCCTCACGAACGGAAAGGCGGACGGGTTGACCGACGGTTTCGTGAACGGCGCAGGTGCGGTGAACGGTTTCCGCCTGTCGATGGGGTCCAGGGAGCTCAGGCATCCATCGGGCTCTCCGAAGAAGAAGCTGCTTATAGTCTCGTTCCTGGTCCTGGTGATGCTATCCATACCTTACGCGCTGGTATACACGTTCCCACCATCTGAGATAGAGATCGACGGTTACTTCATGGATTGGCTAAAGGCATCCGTGTACGACGATGTCCCTAGCTCAGAGAACCCCGACGTCGCGATAGCTGAGTACGCCGTGAAGGCCGACTCTCAGAGGACATACTTCTACCTGTCAACATCTGGTACGATACTCAACGGTGCGGACCAGGGTGCGGACGGATACTTCTTCCTCATGGATGTGGATGGCCTTTCGTCGACAGGCTATTCTGTGCACGGCATCGGCGCAGATGCGATGGTGGCGATCGTCGGATGGGACGGTGTAGCAGAGCTCCAATCGACATACATATTTGACGAGCGCGCAGACCGGGACGATTACGCAGGCTTCGAGCTGATGTCCAGACCGCTCATCGCTTTCAAGGGTGGTGAGCTGGAACTTAGCACCGACGTGATGACCGACCCAAGTTCCGTGTTCGCATTATGCACCAGGCACACGGATATGCCGGATGATTGGTCCGACGCCAATTTCGCATCCAGCGGACCAGCTCTCCAGATAATGCAGTTCCATAAGGCTCCTCAAGTGACATCCGGTCTGACCGACGAACGCATGCTCACGATCTCGATAACGAACAAGGGTTCTTCCGTGAGGCTGATGGGCATGAATTTCGAGCTCATGGGCGACGCGGAAGTCTCGGAGATATCCGTGCTCTCGGGCAAGGATGTCTTCGCGACGGGCGAAGGCCCTAACGTCACCTTCGACCGTGGGATGGACATCGGCAGGGGAAGGACGGTCTCTTTGGAGATCGCCGTGACGATGCCTCAGGAGGCATGGGGCGATTCGATCGGGATCGGCCTTTCATCTGCGAACTCGCTGATACTGGATAGGAACTCGACCATCAACATCGAATCGTATCAGACGGATTCCCTCGTATCATATGTCGGTGCGGCACCGTTTGATGTATCGATCGACGGAGCCTTCGGTGACTGGGAGATGAGGTTGCCTTGCATCGACCCTTCGGATGATGTCACGCTGGATGGGATGAACCAGACGAACAAACAGGATGTCGATATCTCATCTGTCAAGGTCTCCACGAATTCCGAGCTCGCATCGTTCTTCATGTCCGTCGATGGCAGGATGCTGGGCGGCGCGGGCATGCCTGGTGCGATCGAACGCTGGGAGACCGCTGAAGTTCCAAGCGGAGAACTGCCCAACACCACTGCACATCAACCAAAGTTTGGTTCAGATTCTGCATTCATATTCATAGATATTGACAAGAACGCATCGACCGGGTTCTACATCGGAGGCTCGGAGATAGCTGTCACTATGATCGGAAAGAGCAGCCGCATACTGAACGCATCAGCATACTCCTATTCCGAAAGCGGATGGGTCTGGCTGGGACCTGTGGACGCGGCTTTGGATCATTATTGCATCGAGGTCAGTGCATCCTTCTCTATGCTAGGCCTCGAGTCGGATGCGATGTATTCCATCACATTCATGTCTAGTGATTGGCAAGGCGCTCAGGACGTTGTTTCCTCGATGGTATCCACACGCGCCTCGCTCGGCACGAGAGCGTTCGGCGGGATTCTGATAAATGAACTATATTCGACTCAACCTTCCATCACCAACGATTGGGTCGAACTGTACAACACGGGACCGGTGCCTATCAACATAGGCGGCTGGACGCTATACAGCGGGACCACGCTCATTTTCACATTTCCAAATGTATGGATTCCATCCGGCGGGTTCTATGTGACTCCATTGATCTCGCTATACAAGTTGCAGGTGTTCACGCTTTACGATGACGATGGTGTTATCATCGATTCGGTGGCCATACCTATCTGGAACGCTCGTTCCTATAGCCGTACTGGCACCCCCGACAACGAGTACGATACATGGGCCTGGACGGTGCCCACGCCCGGAGAGATAAACCAGGGCCAGATACCTATCCCAGAGTTCGGGGAGATATTAGCACCGTTAGCGATAGTACCAATTATGTTCTTGTTCATTAGGCGCACTAGAGGCGCGCGCCGAAAGGGCAGAAGGGAAGCAGAAGGGAGCAAACATGGCTGAAGCATCCGCAATACCCGCAGATGATGATAAGCGACCGAACGATGCGATATCACTCGCAACGCTGCTCAGGCCACTGGGCTCGCACTCCGAATCGGTCCGACCGTTCATGCCTGTCCTGGGCGGCCCGAGACTGTACCTCCTGATGCTGTACGCAGCCGTCGTCATAGGTTCATCGATCGAGTTCTTCATGAGCCAGGAGATTTGGTACGGCAACTGGGAGGTGTACAACACATATGTGTTCACCGTCGCAGGTTTCTTCGTCCTCATGGGCGTAGCGATGCTCTTCCTCACCACTGGTAAAGCGCCCACAGAGGAAGGAACCATCAAGCTCCCCATCCCGAAGCCGATCCTTTGGTACCTCGGCCTCATACTGGTCGTCATCAATCTCATCGGACTCGCTGGCATGGGCTCAGACATAGGTGGGTGGGCGGTCATGTTGAGCGTGCTCGCCCTCGGCGGCTTCGTGATGATGATCATGGGCATGAAGTCGATATCCAACAGGGACAGCGTCTGGCTCGCAGTGTACGGCTTCGCCCTCGTATTGTTGGTCCTTATGCCTGTGCACGAAGCATTCGACGTCGCAAGGAGCGCTCCAGGCGATTATCCTTTCACCGGGCTCAACCTGGTGTTGCTCGCTTTCGGCATGTCGTTCGCATTGATATCTCTCCAATTCATCAAGACGAGAGACGGTTACCTTGGCGCATGGGTCATGGGCGCCATGACGATCTTCCTGCTTGCGTTCCACGAACAGGCAGGCATACTCTCGTCAGGAGGGTACGAGCCGTACGACCGCGCACTCGCGCTGATCGGGATCGTGTTCTCCTTCCTGCCGCTGGTCATGTACCTGTGGCGTGAGAAGGAATATCTGTCCATCTGGTCCAAGCTGCGCAGGGCGAACCATATGGTACACACGGGTGACTATCCCGGAGCGCTCGTCCAGGCCGATGCAAGCGTCAGGGAGGCGTCTGCGGCCGGAGTGAGCCACAAGTTCTCACTTCCATGGAACATGAAGGGCGACGTGCTCTATCACATGAAAGAGTACTCGAAAGCGAAATCGAACTACGACATCGCGTTGGAGATCGACCCAGAGGACAGCACTACCTGGTGCCATCTGGGCAACATGTACGCGTTCGAGGGCAAGCGCGCGCTCGCACTCAGCGCGTTCGACAGGTCGATCCAGGCAGACCCGAGGAACTCATATGCATGGAACAACAAAGGCGTCGTATTCACCAGTCTCGACTGGCCTGAGGAGGCCCTCGTGTGCTTCAACAGGGCCGTCGCACTCGACCCGAAGAACTTCGACGCATTCGTCAACCTTGCGAAGACTGGCGTCAAGCTCGGGCGCAGCGACGATGCGGTGCTGAACTATCAGAAGGCGTTGGCCATCAAACCGCACAGCAAGGTCGCGAAGGAGGGCCTGCAGAGGGAGTTCTACACGGGCATGTGTCTGGACCAGATACGTGGCTGGGAACAGATGGGTCTAGACACCTCGTACCTGAGGTCCATACTGAGCCAGGACCCTGCGAGCTTCGAGAAGAGGTCCAAGGAGTTCCTGTCATCGATAGTCGAGCAGAGGACGCAGCTGGTGATAGGCGGAGGCCAGGACAAGCTGGACATCAACGCTGCGATAAAGGGGATATTGAACGTCGCATCCTCATCCGAGAAGGGCGCGACCCTCGAGAGGATCATGAAGGACACCAACCTCACGAGCGAGCAGTTGGTGCTGCCCATCGCGTTGCTCATGAAGACCAATCATTTGCACTTCAAGCGTTCAGGGACACACAACGTATACGTCGGGACGGGCAAGATCCCGGAGAAGCCGGCGCTCCCATCGGAGCCTGGTGCGGATGCCAACCCAATCGCTAAGAGGAAGGAGCGCAGGGCAAGGACGGTCGAGGAGTCGATCGAACCGACCGCGTCAGTGCTCCACTTCGGACGCTCCACCAAAAAGAAAAGGAAATCCAAGTAATATGGTATGATGCCTGAGAATATGGGGTCGGATATCGCAGATGACTCGGAGACAGATGATACTCTGGGTCATCTTATCTCTATCTTACCCTGCTTCATAAGGATCTTGAGAGCCTCATCCGCAAGCTCGTCATTCTTGTCCTTGTCATCCAAGGCCTTCCTCGTGGCCCTGTTGACCTCATGGACCGCGCGCTTCTCCTCGATTATCTCCGCGCGCTTCTGCTGCTTGATGTCTATGACCTTTCCACGCAGATCCATCGCTTTCTGATGGACGGCGTCGGCATCCTCCTTCAGCTTGATGAAATCATCGTGTTTCTTGTTCGCAGTACTGGCGAGGACTGCGATCTCCTTGCTGAAAGCGACTGCCTGTTCGTGGAACACATGCGCCTCGTCCGATAGACGTACGACCTCCGCATGCTCCTTGTCCGCTTCGTAGAACATCGCGTTGATGCTCTGGTCGATGTCGTGGATCTCCTTCTGTATCTTCTCCTGCTCCACGAGTATCTTCTTGAGTCGATCCGCTTCCGTGAGCTTCGCCTTGATCTTCTCGATGAGTTCGCGCTCCTCGGTCAGTTTCATGGGCACGGTCTGCTGACGGACCTCCATGGACCTCGCCTCCGCCTCCATCGCGCGTATCTCGCTCTTGAGGTCGCCCATGGGCCTCCCCTTGAGCTTCTTCTTGAATTCGATGAGTTCCTTGCCCTTGCTCTGCAGATCGTCCCTCTTGACCTTGTGAACCCTCATCTTCGTGACGAGCGCGTCGCGCTTTCCTCTCGCTTCCCTGAGCTGATCCTGGATATCTTTCTTGCGATCGTGAAGGGTGTCCCTTTCAGACCTTAGAACCGCTGCCTGCTCGTTTATCTCATCGCGCTTGTTCAGAAGAGCTCTGTACTTCAGCTCTGCGCTCCGAAGCTCGCTGATCTTCTTCGTCATCTAGTCCCGCCAGACCTGCCGTACTGGCACCCAATGATTGACCTAGGCTATAAGGATTATTGGTGGTTTTTAATAGGGTCACGCGAAGCTGGCTGCTTCAGAAGCCATGACCCGTGGTTCAATCCATCGGCGTGGAGACACCGAGGCCAGGCTTGTCGGACGCGATCAGAAGTCCGTCTTCGAAGGAAAGTCCTGAGGATGGGTCGTCGATTATGTTGAAGTGGGAGTCGAGGTCGCAGTACTTCACATTGTCCGAGCTGAGGACGAAGTTCAGCCCAGCCGCGATCGACACCTGTATCTCTCCCATGCATCCGACCATCGTGCCGATGCCCGCGCTCTCAGCCACCTTGTTGATTGCCATCGCTTCGTATATCCCTGCGCTTTTCATGAGCTTGATGTTGATCAGGTCCACAGCCTCATCCTTCACGACCCTTCTCGCATCGGCCAGCGACCTAACGCACTCGTCGGCCATGATCGGCACCGTGCTCTTCTCCTTGACCTTCTTGAGTCCAGCATAATCATCTGCTTTCACGGGCTGCTCGACGAACACGACGCCGAGGGTCTTCATTTCATCGCAGAACTGGATCGCCTGCTCGACCGTATATCCCTGGTTCGCGTCCACCCTCAGCTCGACGCCCGGTCCGACAGCGTCCCTGACCGCTGCGATCCTGCTGATGTCGTCCTCAAGCTCCAGACCGACCTTGACCTTCAGCGCCCGGAAGCCTTCTCGATAATGCCTCATGGCCTTCTTCACAGTGACTTCCTTCGTCTCGATCCCAATAGTCATGTCCGTCAGGACATTGTGTCCTGCGGCGCCTCCGATGAATCCCCGCAGGGTCTTCCCTTCTCTCTTGCTCAGCAGATCGTAGACCGCGATATCCACCGCTGCCTTGGCGGCAGTGTTACCAGGCGCGATCGCATCCAACCTCCTGTGTATGCTGGATACATCGTTCTCGTCCGTCCCGACTATCTTCCTCGGAACCTTCCCCAGGAAATCCTCGACGGTCTTCATCGTCTCGTGCGTGACATCGCTCGGGCACGCACTGCCTACACCGAAATCCTCGCCTGATTTGATCTTGACCATGGTGTTCTCTTCGACGTCCGAGCATCCGGTGGCTATCCTGAAACTGCAGATACGCTTGTTGACGAAGCTCTTGAACTCAACAGAATCGATCATCTCTTGCACCTCCCATCGAACAGTTTCACCGCGTTGATGTCCTTGGCCAGACCCATACTCTCGGCCACAGGTTTGCACTTGGTCCTCAGCAGATATGCGATCGGTTCGATGTCCGTCTCGGAGATCGCCTCGTAATTCGCCATACCCTTCGCGATCACCAGGTCGTGCTCTCTCAACATCTTCCCGAAGGAACCATTCAGTGCTCGGATGCCCACTCCCACCGCGAACCCAGGGGTTTCTTTGATCTCTGCGACCAATGATTCCATCCCGAGACCTTCTATGTCCTTGAGGGTGGCATCCGTCAGTATCGGCTTCTCTTTCACGATGAGCGTGGTCTCGACCCCTAGCCTCTTCAGCTCCTTGAGCACGAGCCTGTCGAACACCACCTCCCCGCAGTTGTCCGTCAGATACGCGACGGTCTTGCCGCGGCCGAGAAGTCTTCTGATCTTCGGCGTGTCATCGTATCCAAGTCCTTCTCCCAGGAGCGACCTGAACTCCTTCTTGAGCGTGTCAGGATGATCGAACCCGGTCCCTATCCCGAAGTCGAGGACGTTACCTGCCACTGAACATATGAACGCTGCCTTCAATCGGTTCTTCGAGGATGCGACGAATCTCTCCGCATGAGGATACAGCTCCAGCGCGACCTCGTTGCTCTTCATCTTGAGGTCCTCGTACGGGTCGTCGTTCCCCAGGAGCTTGTAGATCCTGCGATGCACCTCGGTCGCGACCGATGCGGAGCAGACATGATCGTCGAACAGCCTGCCAAGCACAGCCGTGGCATCCTTCACCGTCTCGATCGACTTGGAAGCGTCGACCTCCTCCGTCTCGAAAAGTACCCGCCTTATAAGGCATGGGACGCACTCTGGACTCATCCTCATGGCATCCGGAGAATCTCGGTCATCGGATTTAATTAGTGGGTATCTACAGTACGCTCCCTCAGTTTGATATCTTCAGAGGACATTCATATGGATACGGATTCAATCTGAAAGGGGAGGCGCACAATGCCCGTTACTATAAGGAAGATGAAGGTCGAGGACATAGGAGATGTCAAACGAGCGGACCTTCTCGCGTGGTCCGCGCTGATAGAATCCAAATACCCGGAGATCAAGAAGTTCTCACCGCGAACGGATCAGAACATAATCTCCTACCTTCACTCGGATCCGGAAGGCGCGTTCGTCGCGATCGACGATTTCGCCGGAATAATCGGCTATTCTTTCTCGCACATATGGGGCAGGACAGGTTGGGTGGGTCCGTTGGCCGTCCTTCCCACCAGACAGGGCATGGGCGTGGGCAAGGAGCTGCTGAGGTCTTCTTTGCGACACCTCGAGGACCGCGGTTGCACAGATATCGGCCTCGAGACGATGCCCGAGAGTCAGATCAACATCGGGCTATATCTGGGCATGGGCTTGCGCCCGGAAGGCCTCGTTGTGCTCTTCGGGAAACAGATACTCAAGGACGGACTCAAGGAGGTCGCATGCGATGGTCTCCTGATCGAGCGTTTTTCTGAGAGCAACGTGAGGAACCATCTGATGTCCCAGATCAAACGGCTCTCATCGACCATCCATCCAGGACTGGATTACACGCCCGAAGTGAATGTCACCGAGGAGTACTCGTTCGGGGAGACCCTAGTAGCCTTGTCGAACGGTATCGCGGTCGGATTGTGCGTAGTCCACACGGTATCGAAGAGGGAGGACATGCCAGGGTCGCTGGTCAGAGTGCTAGCAGTGACCCCTGGCGCGGACAATATCATCGTGGAGGCGTTGATCCATGCGGCAGAGTTGGTCACGGCAGAGGATCGGTCGATAGAACTATCGATCCCGGTCCCAGGACGGAATCGAAAGGCGATGGATGTCCTTCTGTCCAGGGAATACACCGTCGTCCAGACGTTCGAACGGATGATGTGGCAGGGGAGTTCCGGCCTCGCCTCGGGAGGCAACAACCTCTGCTCCTGGTCCGGATGAATCATTTGATTATGCCTAGCTGGGTCAGCTTCTCCGGAAGGTACTTGTCGGTCACGAAGTCGAGACCGTACTTCGCGAGCGCCTGCTGCTCCGCCTTCTTGCCTATCTCAAGCATCAGGTCTATCTCGTGCTTCCAGAACTCGTCCTTGAACCTCGGGTCGGTCTTCTCGGCGTTGAGCGCCTGGATGTCCCTGTCGTTCAACTTGTCCGTCGGGAGGTCGTAGTTCAGGATATCGGATGCGGTTATCCCGACATATTCTGCAGTGGGCGTGGCCAGATACTCGGACAAGTGAGCCGTCTTGATCGCGCCGTATGCCAGGGACGCGTGTATCCTGAAGCTCCATGGATCGCCATCCACGAACGTCACGACTGGTAGCTTCATCTCCTCGTTCACGCGCTTGATGAACCGCCTGGTGCTCCTCGCGGGCTGGCCCTTGAGATGCACGATGACAGCATTTGCGTTCTCGTCGAACTTGTTCTCGACCAACCTGTCGAACATACCACCCGTCTCTATCGCTATGATGAAGTCCGCGTCGCAGTCGACGAACTCTATCTTGTCCTTCTCCACGTTGTACGGTACGCCGTACCCGGAATCGCCGACATCGTCCCTGCAGTTGATCTTCTTCTTCTTGCCCTTCCGGTCGGTCTCCATGAGGGTTATGTTCCCCATCACGCGAGCACCGTCCTCCTCGGGCCTCAGCTTGAAATCCTCTCTCATGCACTGGGTGATGATCTCCAGATCCTCTGCGAGCATGTTCGATTCATCCTGCGCGGAGAACTTGGCCTTCTCCCAGCCTTCGGATATGTAATACATCTCTCTCAGGGTCGAGCTCTTGCTCGTCCTGATCATCTCCTCTATGAACTCGAGCATGTACATCGTGCGCAGGAGCATCTGCGCGCCCGTGAGCTTCTTAGCGGACCGTGCCCCCATCGCCTTGCCGTACTTCCAGACTGCGGATTTGGAATCGAACCTGATGTTGCTCTTGGTCCTGAGCGGTATCATCATCTTCGGTATCTTGCCAGAGTCGAGCTGGTCGTATACGCTCTGCGCTATATCGGTGAGCTTGTCGACGGCCATATGGTGTCTCTCGTTATTCTTCATCCTTGATCACCTCCGCCCCCTCGTCGTAGTCGATGTCGCCTTCCTCGCCATCTTCGACCTCCTCTGGAGCTATCTCACCTGTGATCTTAAGATGCTCAAGGTCCCAGTCGCCTGGGAGCACATCCACACCTATCACGGAGGCCGCGTCTATGCCGCTCACATACAGCTCGTTGTCGTACTCCTCCTGGGACAATCCTACGATGTCGAACTTGAGCTCGAAAGTGTCCGTGGATGCGATGCGCCTGATGTCCCACGTGACTTTGTTGCCTTCGCGCACCTCGAGCGGCTGAAGCCCCAATGTCTTCGGGTCTATCTTGTCGAATGGGACGACCATGTGCAGATGGAAGTTCTGTGACTTGGGCGTGTAGTTGTATATCTTCACTTGCACCTTGTGCTTCTTCTTCTCGTATGCGGCCTCGTCGTCTATCCATACGACATTCATTATCTTCGTGATCGTCCCCGCGAGTTTCGGCATGGGCTTTCCCACGATCTTCGCGCTCTTCGCGGCTATCATGGGGATGATGCCCTGGACTATCTCGAACTTGACGCGGGTCTTGCTCTTCCTCTCCGTCTTGTTCAGATGGGTCTTCAGCTTCCTCGCACACGCCTTCAGTGCGAGCTCGATCTCTTCCTTAATCTCCGGGATGTTGGCCACGGCTTCCTTCGATTCGGATGTGAATGGCACCTTGGTGGATGCCAGATGCACGAGGATGATGGCTGGTCCGAAAGGTATCCCGTGTCCTCCCCTCTGCTCGAGCCCGTACCTCCTCCAGTCCACGTTCTCTATAGCTTGTGTTATGGCGCACGCGCCCTGTTGGTACATCAACGGTACCCTGTTCGCGAACCTGAGTATCTGGACGGGGTCGTCCTTGGTTATCCCGCCGCCGTAGACGATGCCCACTTCCACGATGAACGGGTTGCCCGCGAACACCTTCGGCTCCCTCGTGACCGGTGGCGCGTAGAAATCCGCCTTGAGTTCTCCGAGGACGTTCTTCAGCCCCTTCCGTATGAGCGTCTCCCCTATCGGTGACAGACAATCCGTCTCCGGAGACATTATCTTGACTTTCTGGATCGCGTCGAGGATCGCGCCTGCCTGCTCGAGCGTCAACCTCTTGGGGTTCTGGGTGAGTGGCACTCCGGCTGCGTCGCAGATATCCTTCGCTACGCGGTTGGATATCCTGGAGAATTCAGAATTGAGGAAGCTGGTTATCCTGTTCGTATCCGCGTACTTGGCCATGCTCAGCAGCTCGCCAAGCTCCACGCCTTCAGGATGCGGTTTGATGGCTCTCGTGGGTGGCGGCACCTGGTCGGTAGCCCGCTCGAACACGATGGGCGTCCCCTCTGGCGGGATGAATGTGATCTTCACATGAGGGTTGACGATCGCGACACCTTTGAGGTACTCGAATATCGACTGCTTCCCTCCGATGTACTTGCCCTTAATGCTCACCTCTATGCTGGTGCCGTGCTCGCGGTCCCAGATTATGCGGTCCTCGCGTATGATGTCTGGTCTGTTCTTCTTGGTGTCTAGGATTAGTTCGCACTCGTATGCGGTGTCCTCATCCGATATCTTAGAGCGGACCTTCGCAGCCCTTCCCGTGGTTATCTGTCCATACATGACGACTGCAGAGACACCTATCCCCTGCTGCCCTCTCCTCTGGGCACGCGTATGGAACCTGGATCCGTAGAGCAACCTGCCAAAGACATTGGCGACTTCCTTCTTGACGATCCCAGGTCCGTTGTCCTCGACGGTGATGATGTATTCGGTGTTGTTCGATTTCTCGACCTTGACCAATAGTTCGGGCAGCATGCCCGCGTCCTCGCACGCATCGAGACTGTTGTCTACTGTTTCCTTGACAGAGGTGATCAACGCCCTCGTGAGCGAATCGAACCCTAGTATCTGCTTGTTCTTCTCGAAGAACTCGGAGACGGAGATCTCCTTCTGATTCTTCGCTAGCTCATGTGCAATCGATGCCAAGTGATTCTGCCTCCGGAAGTGATCCAAAAGCGGCAAGCCGTTTGGTGCATCCCCTGTGACCAAATGGCTTTCCTAGATAAATCTGTTGCGTGACAGTTCTCTACTGGCTGATGCGCGCTGGGGCGGCGACCCTAATCGAACTTCTCACCGCACTGCGGACACGCCTTCGCGTCCCCAGGTACATCCGCGCCGCACTCAGAGCACACGAACGAATCCTCCTCTTCCTCAAGCCCCATCGCCTTCGCGAGACTCGGGACCCTCGTATCCTCCTTGGGTGCTTTGGCGACCGCATCCTTGCGCTTCGTCTCCCAGTCGTTGAGCTGCTTCTCCCTCATCCTGCGGGTCCTTCTGGTCCACCAGATCATACCGACGACCATGGTGTATATGCCCATGAACTGGACATACGCCTGGAGCGCCGAGAAGTATAGCAGTGGTTTCGCGATCTCCCATGTACTGGAGTAGACCGGTCCCATGGCCCCCGCCTCTTCGCCGTCAATGAAGTCGCCCGCGATATACCAGGTGCCGTTGACATTGGCCCAGAACGCGTGCTGGTTGATCGGCTCGCTGATCGTGGTCATGTAGTAGTAGCTGGCGGTTTCGTTATCCCTCAGCGCCAGCGTCATGGTCTCGTTCCTCAGGTCGTTGAGGCCGATTATCATGACCGTGACATTGGTTATGGGGACCGTCGGGTCCTTCGTGACGTTGATGTCGAGCGTGAAGTTGAATGCGGTCTGTGCGTCGCCACTGAGTGGGTCGACCATGCCGTTATAGAGGGTGTAATCCTCGCTGTGCCCCACGACGGGCTCGTAGTTCGAATAGACGTCGACGAAGAACCCGGTCTCGATGATCATGAGTATAGTACATGCGATGATGCCTCCCAACAGGAGCTTCTTGACACGCTTGATGCCAAAGTTCCAGAAGACCAACAGCATGATGAACGGAGGCAGGATCGGCAGGAGGCAGCTGTTGAGCATGTACAACAGCATCGCATAGAATGCAAGGCCGGTTATGGCCGCGCCGACCGGGAGCGTGAGAGGAGTCTTCTTGAACTTCTCGAATTGCTCCTTCAGGAACGCGATGAACTTCTGAGTAGGAGGCAAATAGTCCGGATTAGGCTCCATATCGTGGTGCAACCTCCTTTTCACTTAAATATTTTGGTCTTGCAGGGGGTGACACCCCCTCCTGCTCAGAACTGTTATATATTGAAGTCCATAATGCGAAACCTTCATCAAGGAGGCCCCAACGATGAAAACCGCGGTCATAGCCATAGGAGGCAATGCCATCTTGCGCGCCGGCGAGGCACCGACGCTCGAGAACCAGTTGCGCAACGTGGCCACAACAGCCCGAGCCATAGCAGATGTGATACAGAGGGGATGGGATGTCGTCATCACCCACGGGAACGGTCCGCAGGTGGGAGACATCATACTTCGGAACGAGCTCACGAAGGACAAGATCAATCCCATGTCGATGGACGTCTGTGTCGCGCAGAGCCAGGGCCAGATAGGCTACATGATGCAGATGGCCCTCAACTCTGAGTTCGTTTCCAGGAGCACGAACAAGGTCGCGGTCTCGTTGATAACCGAAGTGTTGGTGTCCGAGGACGACCCTGCATTCCAGAACCCGACCAAACCGATCGGCAAGTACTACTCCGAGGAGGAGGCCAAGCAGCTCGAGGCCGAGAAGGGCTGGCCGATGGTCCTGGACAAGAAGAGGGGCGGCTACAGGAAGGTCGTCGCATCGCCCGAGCCGATCGCGATCGTGGAGAGCAAGCCCGTCAGGCGGCTCATATTCGGCGGAAGGGACCAGTCCGAGGTCGTGATCGCATGCGGAGGCGGAGGCGTGCCAGTGATTCTCAAGGATGGTCGATACGTGGGCGTCGAAGCCGTCGTGGACAAGGACCTCGCGGCCGCCCTGCTCGCCAACAGCATCAAGGAGACCACTTTCATCATCGCCACGGATGTCGAGTATGTGTTCGCGGATTTCAACAAGCCGACCCAGAGACCGCTGAAGAAGATATCGCTCTCCCAGATAACAGGATTCTACAATGCGGGGCAGTTCCCCCCGGGAAGCATGGGCCCCAAGATCCTGGCTGCGATGAAGTTCCTCAAGGGCGGGGGTGAACTGGTGATCATAACGTCCACGGAGAACATGCTCGAAGCGATAGAACACGGCGCTGGAACACATATCTACCGGGACGATATTAGCCAATGAGTCCATGGCCAACATCGAGGAGCAGATCAAGGATATCGAGGACGAGCTTGCTAAGACTCTGTACAACAAGAACACCCAGCATCATATCGGCAAGCTCAAGGCCAAGATGGCCCGGCTCAAGGACACTCTCGAGGTCCGTCGGTCGAAGGGTCCCAAGACCGCTGGGTACGCCGTGCGGAAATCTGGCCATGGCACCGTAGCTCTAGTAGGCTTCCCCAGCGTCGGCAAATCAACTCTTCTGAACAAGATCACGAACGCCGAGAGCGAGGTGGGCGCCTATCAGTTCACCACGCTCACATGTGTCCCCGGCCTCATGGAGTACAGAGGCGCGAAGATACAGGTGCTCGACCTCCCAGGTCTGATAAAGGACGCCTCCAAGGGCAAGGGCAGGGGACGAGAGGTGCTCTCGGTCGTCCGGTCCGCGGACCTGATACTGTTCATGATCGACGTCTTCGAGACGAACTTACAGGTCCTGGTGGACGAGATACGTACGGCCAACCTGAGGCTCAACCAGCGCGCACCTGACATAGTCATCGCGAAGAAGAACCGGGGCGGGGTATCGGTCAACTTCACCACGAAGCAATCGTCGCTCGACGAGGACCTGGTCAAGGAGATGATGAACGAGTACGGGCACATCAACGCCGATGTGGTCATCAGAGAGAACATCGACGAGGACCAGCTGATCGATTACATATCCGGCAACAGACTCTACGTTCCGGCGATAGTCTCGATCAACAAGGTCGACCTGGTGAACAAGGAGTTCATAGCCCAGCTGAAGAAGCGCCTGAAGGGATGGAATGTCATTGCCATATCTGCTGCGACTGGGTTGGGGATCGACGACCTCAAGGAAGAGATATTCAGCGCGCTCAAGTTCATACGCATATACCTCAAGCCTCAGTGGGAGGAGGCGGACATGGTCGAGCCTCTCGTGATAAAGCTGGGGTCCGACATAGGGACGGTCTGCGACACGATCCACAGGGACTTCAAGAGGAATTTCAGGTACGCACTGGTCTGGGGGACGAGTGCGAGATTCCCTGGACAGGTGGTAGGCTTGGACCACGTCGTCGACGACCAGGATATCGTGACGATCGTCGTGAAGCGGTGAACGACGAGAGAAGCTTTTTCAGCGGGGAGGGTCATCCAGCGTCCATGGGAGTTGCGATGGCCGTGCTCGAGCGCGTTCCACACCGAGTCCTGAAGGCCGCTCCTCTGTTGATGCTTTCCGTGCTTCTCCTGTTCTCAGGTGATGTCGCCGCCTCGGATATATCGTTCGATTCCGAATACTTCTTCGCCGCGGTCGCGATCGTGTTCTTCCTGATGCTTCCGATAAACATGTTCTGGTATTCCCTTGGCTGCGCCGCGCTGATGAAGTCGAATGCCTGGCGCTTCCCTAGGCCACCCGCGCTTTCAGGGAGACCCCTCAGACGCAGGATCGCTATGACCGTCGTGCTCATCACGGTCTGCTACGCGGTCATCGACCTATTCGGTGAAGGGATCACCAACGCGAGGACCGAGGGTTTGAACGCGGGTTCGTCGGTCTCCCTCGCATTGATATTCCTGTCAGTCCTCGCATTCACTTCACTGCTCCTGAAGATCGACCTGAGAGGATCCATCATGATCTCTGCCGGCATGACCCTCGTGAGCGCAGTGACCTGGGCCTTCATCAGCGGAGTATATGGAGGGGACGGTGGCTCCAACCCTATGGGTGGCCTCGTGATCTACATAATCCTCTGCGCGATAATGTCGGTCATAGTGCTTCGAAGGATAACAGGCCGCGAAGCGGGATCGCCTCCGCCCAAGAAGAAATCAACAAAAACTGACTAAGTTGTTTGGTTGAAGAGGTTTGTAGGGCCGTATGGAGAAGAGTGGAGTTCACTGCTTCTTCATGAGCTTCATGAACCCGCCGCCCTCGTGGATCTCCAGGTTCTTCTGGTTGAGGATGGCTTCGAATTCTGGCCAGTCAATGACCTCTACTCTTGGGCTACCGCCCCTCGTGAATTCGATCTCAGTCGTTCCACGGACCTTACCTGGTCGGAGGCTCTTTTCGTCGGCGATTTCCATTGCCCTATCCAGAGATATTGGCTTCATCGGCATTGTGCATCCCTTCTTTATGTCAGTCGGATCGTGTCCGACCAAAACTGAATATCCGTCCGACATATAAAGCACTTTCGCTGGCCTGCCCTATTCTATTATACTGGCTACATGTCCGACAAATGCCGATGCCTCTGGTCAGAATATGATCATCAACATGACAGTGGACACGAAGAGGGTGGCCATCGCAATCGGGAAGCCCACCAGGGTGAACTTCCAGAAGTTCAACTCGACCCCCATGCCCTCCGCCTTCTCGGCGACGATGACATTGGCCGCGGCGCCGAGTATGGTCGCGTTGCCCGCGAGCGTGGAGCTCGATGCCAGTGCGAACCACAGGTCGGTCTCGCTTAGCGGTATGAGTTCGCTGAGCAGCATCACCGATGGCACATTGCTCACGAGGTTTGACAACAATGCCGACAGGGCCGCCAACCATTCGGTCTTGGGCAATGCGCCCTCCTCGAACCCTGGGAAGAACCTGCGTATCTCGAACAGGAGTTCGGAATCCTTGACACCTTGGAGGACGACGAACAGGCCCACGAAGAATAGTATGATCGACCAATCGACCCCGGCCAACATGTCCTTGGACCTGAGGTCCGAGACCAGCGGCAGGACGAAGAGCGCAGCGACTCCCGCTAGGAACGCGATCACAGCCAGAGGCACGCCGATTACATGGCTGGACATGAACGCGATGAATGTCACCCCGGTGATACCGAGGAGGGCGAACAGCCCCGTCCGGTGTTCCTTCAACTTCTTCATCCCGGACCTTGCGAATGCGTCGCCGTTCACGATCTCCTCCTCGAAGGCGTTCCATCCATCCTTCAATATCTTCTGCCTGAACTCGTGCGCGTTGCCCTTTCTGATATCCTTGCGGCATATGATGTACATCATGGCTATCGCGACCAGCATGCACACGGCCGCGACCGGGGCGAGCTTCGCAGAGAAATCAAGGAACGATATGCCTGCCTTCGTCGCGATATACGCGTTCTGCGGGTTGCCCACCGCGGTCGCGACGCTGCCTATGTTCGCGGCTATCGCCTCCGCGATCAGGAACGGCACAGGATTGGATTTCAACAGCCTGCAGGTCCGGATTATTATCGGGGTGAACAGCAGCACCACGGTGTCATTGAGCACCAGGGCGGACAACGTGCCAGTGACCACCATGGTCAATACGAGGAACGTGAACTGGTCCTTGGAATACTTGATCATCCTCAGTGAGACCCATTCGAAGAATCCGCACAGCTCCAGGCCGGCCACAAGTATCATCATGCCGACCAGGAGCAGGATTATGTCGAGGTTGATCGAGGCGATCGCCTCCGAGGGCCCGACGACGCCGAACACGATCATGAGCCCCGCTCCCAGAAGGGCGGCCGCCGGCCGGTCCACTTTCACCTTCGGGAACCTACGAATGGATATCAACGCGTAGGTGACGATGAATATGATAGTCGCTATCCAGAAGCTATCCATCGAGTAGGGTGGAGTCGCATCCCTAGATATCAAGCTGAGCATCCACCGGTTCTGTCTAATTAACGGGTGTTTTCTGTCCGACGTTTTTCGATGTAAATCTTCGGGCGGTGGCAAATAGAATTAAGACGTCAGCAAGGATTTACATGCGTAATGCGAAAGCATGTGGACATATTCATTGATGAGGCGGGTGACTTGGGGTTTGAAAGCCCGAGAAGTTCTAAGTATCTCATTGTGGGTGCTCTTGCTACATCTGAAGCGCAGAGATTAGGCAGATTGACCAAGAAAGCTCATAGGAAGTTTAAGGTCAGTGGAAAGGGTGCAATCGAATTCAAATTCAACAATAGCACAGATTCAACTAGACGGTTCTTCCTCGAAGGGGTTGCCAACGTAGAATGTTGGATTGTGTGGGGTGCTGTCGAGAAGAAGAATACTCGAAATTCTCTCAAGAGCAAGACAGACAAATTGTACAATATGCTGTGTGGAAAAGTGATGGTAAAGATGTTTCAATGCACGCTCGCAGATGACATCCACCTAATCGTGGACCGCAGAAGCAGCAAGCGTACGAATCGAGAGACTTTCGATCATCATGTTGAGAATATTCTACTTTCAAATCATGCAGGTATTTTTCCTCCAGAATGCAGGATAAGCCATTTCGATTCACGGGGCAACGAGGGGTTACAGGTTCATGATTTCGTTGTGGGCGCAATATTCCAGAAGCTTGAAAGGGGAAACGATTCATTCCTTGATGTGATAAAAGGGAAGATTCAAAGTGGTCAAGTCTATTGGTGATAAAATCGCAGACCCCGAACGGATTCTTTCCGTGTGCACCGTCCGGTACACATATACCGCTCGGGACTTACCTGCAATGCCACAACATTAACGCAGCTTAATTAACGTTTCGCCTCCAGTACTCGGAATGATTATGTATGACTGGCTGAAGCAAATTGAGATATAGCTTACACCTAAACTGAGCTCAATTTACTATCTTCCGGATTCTTGCTCACAGCGAGCTTGATCAATTCCAACCACTTGAATCCTCTCAGCGACGGAATATCAGCAACTCATTGTGCTTACGGCTTTGAGATTTCAGCGTGCTTCTCATCGATTTCCTTTGTTATACCACACTATTCCTTAAGATGAGCGTATGCACGCATGAGAGATATCCCAGCAACATATGCTAAGAAGAAGCCGAGCGTCAATTCGATGGCATAATCCAATTCATCGACAAATGCAATCATTATGAATAGCATGCCGACAAAGAAGAATCCGACGAATATATCACGTGCAAAGTCTTCAAATGTCTCTTGCCATCAACAATATGCATTTTCCACTCCCGAACCTTGCTTGCTTCTTCAGAGAGCTCTGTAATATGCGGATACGGAATATTTAGGTCATTTTCGGACGAGGCATTTCTTCGCTCTTGATCCATTGCATCAAGCGCAATTTGAATTCCTGATGCAGGATGGAGATGATTTGTTCATTATGCTTTGAATATTCTTCCTCAAAGTCCTTGGTGTGGAAGAAGAAATACAGAGAGACCATAATCACTGCGCCTATAATCCCAATCCTTGCTGTTACTAGTTCGAAGTAAATTGCCTCACCCCCCAAAGCATTAAGAAACAGGAATCGTTAACACCGACCGATGATTCAACGTCCGCGTGGAACAAGGGATTTCGGACCCAAGGAGATGCACAGACGGCGCACGGTCGAGCAGGCCATGAGGGCTGCATGTGCCAGGGCGGGTTTCGGAGAGGTCATGACCCCCACATTCGAGCACGCGGACCTGTTCACCCTTCGTTCTGGTCAAGCCGTGATTGATGAGATGTATGCATTCAGGGACAAAGGCGACAGGGAGATGGCCCTCAGGCCCGAGATAACAGCGTCGGTGATCCGGTTCTACGTGAACGAGATGTCCAACCTCCCCAAGCCGCTCAAGCTCTACTACCTTGGCAACTGCTTCAGATATGAGAATCCTCAGAGCGGCAGGTTCAGGGAGTTCTTCCAGCTCGGTGCCGAACTGATTGGCTCCAAGAACCCTGAATCGGACGCCGAGATCATCGCACTCGCAGTCAACTGCGTGAAGGCCTCCGGACTCAAGGATTATGTCGTGAGGGTAGGCCACATAGGCATACTCAAATCCCTGGTCCAGGCAGAGATAGATGATAAGAAGGCTGCCGCAGAAGTGCTCAGGATGATAGACAAGGAGGACTTCGACGCGATTGGGGATATGTTCGACGCTAGGGCGATCCCACGGAAACTATTCGACAGGATCCTAGCCATCGCTGAGACACGGGGCGGTTCGGAGGTGCTCGAGAGGCTGGACAAGTCCGAGGCATCCGACTACCTGAGGGAGATTTTCGTCAACCTCAAGCTCCATGGTATAGATGACTGCCAAGTGGACCTGGGCATAGTCCGTGGCCTCGACTACTACACGGGCATGGTGTTCGAGATCGACGCGCCATGTCTAGGCGCAGAGAAGCAGATCATGGGCGGCGGGTCTTACACGCTGTCCGAACTATTCGGCGGGGAGCCTGTGTTCAGCACAGGATTCGCAATAGGTATCGACAGGGTCATGCTCGCACTGTTCAAGGAGCAGCCCGAGGATGAGTACTCTCTGGTCGATGCCTATGTGATTCCAGCGAAAGACGACATGAGGGAGCATGCCATATCCATGGTCGCTGGCCTCAGGTCGGCCGGCATACGTGCAGATGTCGACCTCATGAGAAGGTCGATGAGCAAGAACCTGAAGTACGCGTCTGCCATCGGGGCGAGGTATGCGATAATCGTCGGCAGCAAGGAGATGGCCGAGCAGTCTGTGACTCTCAGGGATATGCTGAGCGGCGACCAGAGGATCATCGCCATAGAGCAGATCTCAGAGGAAATAACGAAACTCCTGTAATGCATTATGCCTGCGGTGTATCACGATGGAGATACGCGATCTCGACAATCAGCACGAACAATTATTCTTCAAATGTCTCGAGGACTGGTCCGACGATATGGCCGAATCCGGCGATCGGAGGAAGGACTGGTTCACAAGGATGTCCGCGAACGGTCTGCGGGCCAAGTTGGCGTTCGACGATAACGGGGTGCTCGCGGGTATGATCCAGTACCTTCCGATCGAATACTCCCATGCCGAAGGTGCCGGACTCCACTTCATCAACTGCATCTGGGTGCATGGACACAAGAAAGGCCGCGGCAACTTCCAAGGGCGTGGCATGGGGTCCGAGCTACTGAAGGCCGCAGAGGAAGACGCTCGGTCCCTGGGCTCGGGAGGCATGGTTGCCTGGGGCCTATCGATGCCGTTCTGGATGCGCGCGTCATGGTTCAAGAAGCATGGCTATGCGAAGACCGACAAGGACGGCATGAGCGTGTTATTATGGAAGCCATTCTCGAAAACTGTCCATCCACCGAAGTGGATCCTGCCGAGGAAGAAACCAGTATGTCTCGAAGACAAGGTCACTGTCACATCGTTCAACAGTGGTTGGTGCTCTGTACAGAACCTGGCACACGAGCGTGCCAAGAGGGCCGCGGCGATGCACGGCGACAATGTACATTTCGACCATATCGACACCATGAACCGAGAGACCATGTTGGAATGGGGGATCAGTGACGCGCTGTTCATCGATGGCAAGCAGGTGCGGACCGGTCCGCCACCATCGTTCGAGAAGATCAAGAACCTTGTTGATAGAAGAGTCAGGAAGTTGCGATAGAAAAACAAGTTGGCCACCCGGGATATTCCCGGATGGTTTGAGTTTCATTCTGGTTTGTGCTATTACGGGTAGAAGCCTCTGAGCTTCGTTGCGTCAGCGACCCTCTTCACTGCGACGAGGTATGCTGCGTCCCTCATGTTGCACTTATGCTTCTCCTTCATGTCCCAGACTTCGTGGAAGGCCTTGGTTATGATCTGGTCAAGGCGCGTGTTGACCTCTTCCTCGGTCCAGTAGTAGTTGTAGTTGTTCTGGACCCACTCGAAGTAGGATACAGTCACACCACCGGCGTTCGCCAGGATGTCTGGAAGCACGAGGACGCCGTTCTTGAACAGGGTGGCGTCTGCCTCGAAGGTCGTCGGACCGTTCGCGCCCTCACCGGATATCTTGGCCTTGATCTTGCCAGCGTTCTCCTTGGTGATGACGTTCTCGAGAGCGCAGGGCAACAGCACATCGACCTTGAGCTCGAGTATCGCTTCGTTCGAGATCGGCTTCGAGCCGGGGAACCCTATCACGCTGCCGGTCTTCTTCTTGTGTGCCATGACCTCACTGTACTTCAGACCGTTCTCGTTGATGATACCGCCCTTCGAGTCGGTCACAGCGATGACCTTGGAACCGAAGTCCCTCTCGATGAGCATGTGTGCGAACGCACCGACATTGCCGTATCCCTGGATGGCCACTGTCGCGCCCTTCAGGTTCATGCCGATCTTCTTCGCGGCCTCTCTGACTGTGAACACGAGACCCCTCGATGTCGCCTCGGGTCTGCCGAGCGATCCGCCGAGCTCCCTTGGCTTTCCTGTGATGACGCCGGGTACTGCGTATCCCTTCATCATGCTGTATGTGTCCATGATCCAGGCCATCTCGCGCCCGCCAGTGTTGACATCGGGTGCAGGTATGTCCTTCTCAGGGCCGATGATGATCGATATCTCGGATGCGTATCTCCTTGTCATCCTCTCGATCTCGCCAACGGACATTTCCTTCGGGTTGGCGATGATTCCGCCCTTCGCTCCACCGTAGGGGATGTTGACAGTCGCAGTCTTCCAGGTCATCCATGATGCCAGAGCCCTGACCTCATCGATGTCCACCTGCTGGTGGTATCTTATACCGCCCTTGTAGGGTCCTCTCGCTTCGTTGTGCTGGACCCTGTATCCGGTGAAAACCCTGACCGTTCCATCGTCCATCTTGACTGGAAAGTTCACGCTGAGTTCCCTCTTCGGACTCTTCAGAACGTCGATCATGCCTTGGTCGAGACCGAGTGTCTTACCGGCCTTGCCGACCATCTTTCTCATTTCTTCAAACGGATTCACTTTAGCTGCCATTCTAACACCATTGGCCTCTCTTGCCGCATACTGCGCTCACCAGTTGCGGCTGAGCATAAAAGTGCATGTTCAGAAGCGATTTAAAGGTTCTGCATATACTCACGATTCTCGGCGAGTGCGTTCCTATTTTCGAAGGGATTCCTCCTGGAATCCTTCTAAAAAACAGTGGACAGTTCGTATGAGTTTCGGCAAAACGCCCTCTTTCTTACGAAAAGTGTCATCGGACCATCCGTGCTCGACATGCCGCTACGATAATCGCTGACCGAGGAATGCTCCATCCCTGTCTACAGGTCGAATCCGATCAGGACCGTCGCCAGCTTGGGGTCGTCGTCGAGGCCGATGGTCCTGCGTATGAGCAGATCACTCATGGTGGACGGGCTGGAGGAGACGACATCCGATGTGAATGGCAGATCGTCGATCTCCCTGAACGGCACTGGCGGGAGCACGAACTTGGCGTCTCTGCCCGACCTTCCGTTATAGTACATGACGAAATCCTTGCCGAGGTACAGGATCTTCTTTCCAGGCTGCTCCTCCGCCTCCTCTCCCGGGAGCAGCTCCCTGCCCATGACTGTGCCATCCGAATCCATCAGCAGGACGGTCGCGTGCGGGGGCGGCCTGAATGTCTTGTCCTTGACGATGCATGCCACATGCCCCCTGCCGATGCAGTCCAACACCCCTTGGTTCAATACTGCTAGGGGTCCGTTCGCTGCCATGTCCCTCTCTACCCTGTCGAGGCCTGCCCTGAGCTCGCCGTCAAGGTAGAATGCGTTCCTGACGCCCTTCATGGACGACAGCAGCGCCAGCACCTCGTTCAATCTGTCATTGGATGTGTCAGAACCGTTCATGGGGATGACCGTACCTTCCGTGCAGCGCCTACCTTGGTTGAAGGCGCTCACTGTGCGTGGCTGCATGCACCACGTGCGCGACGAAGATGTCCTCGGGAACCGCACCAGCGATTTCGAATTTATCATTTATTATGGTCTTCGGCACGCCCGAGACCGCATGCTTCTGCGCCAGAGGTATGAACTCGTTAGCCTCGATCATGTCTGCCCACACCATGTCGCTCTCAATCGCCATCTTGTGCGCCAGCCTGACAGATGACGGGCAGTACGGGCACGTAGGGGTGACGAACACCTGGATGGATATCGCCTGGTCCAGGTCCTTGAGCGAATCCTTGGACTTCTGCGAGAGGCCGCTCTCCCCGCGCGATACATCCATGATGGCACCCACGAGCGAATTGAACTCATATCCTGACGGTATGCCGTAGAATCTGATCCCATAATCCTTCCGACCTATGACCGCCATGGCCGGTATCTTGTCTATTCTCAGCTCCTTGGCCTTCATCTGGTCCCTTATGAAGTCGTAGACTTCGACCTTCAGCTTCGGAGATACATCCGCTAGTTCGTTGGCGAGGTCCACTGTCTCCCTGCAGTACACGCAGGGCGTGTCCTGCGTGAACACGACCAATCTGACATCGTCTACGAGTTTCTGCGAGAATTCTTTCGTGAGGAACTCCCTTTCCTTGTCCTTCATCATCGGCATCGAACTCATTCCTCCTATGGTACTTACTCCCTTATCTCAACATCGACCTTGATGCCCCGTCTGACACTGGCGGTGACTATGCAGAAATCCTCGAACATGGTCAGACAGCGCTGTAATTTTTCTCGGTCATGTTCCTCAACGGTCGGCTTCATCATGACCTTAATCCCGTCAATCCTCCAACGGCCTCTCTCGTCCCTCGTTAGTGTCGTCTCCACATCCGTCTCGACATCCTTCGCATCGACCCGGGACTTGCTCAGGCAGAACAGCAGGCTAGCGCTCAGGCAATGCCCGATCGCGGAGGCGAGCATCATGTTCGCATTCGGGGCGGACCCCTCACCCAACGGAGCGGGCTCGTCCATCCGGATGGTGCCCTTGTCCCATTCGTCGAAGCTTATCTCGAACTTGTATCCACCCTTGTTCCTCAGATGGACATGCAATCTCTCGTTCAATGGATGCCCTCCTTGGATAATCGTCGTTCTTGAAAAAGACTTTTCCCCCGTGCTTGTGCGCGCGTACGCGACGATGCGCCTGTTCGTGAGCAAGCTAGAAATACGGTGCATCCTGATTCTTCACGGCGCCTTATCTGACCATTCAGGTCGAGATGACCATGAACACAAGAAGAGAATGTGATTCCCTCGGAGAGAGGGAAGTGCCTGAAGATGCCTACTACGGCATACAGACCCTGAGAGCCGTCGAGAACTTCCCTGTCAGTGGCATACTGCCCCGGCCAGAGTTCATCAACGCATACGCGATGGTGAAGAAGGCCGCTGCTCTGGCTAACATGGATGTGGGATGGATGGAACCGTACATCTCCGAGGCGATCGTCGCTGCGTGCGACGAGATACTCGCAGGCAAGATGCACGACCAGTTCGTCGTGGACGTCTTCCAGGCGGGCGCCGGCACATCCTTCAACATGAACATGAACGAGGTCGTCGCGAACAGGGCGCTCGAGCTCATGGGGCACAAGAAGGGCGAGTACAACCTGGTCCACCCGAACGACCATGTGAACATGTCCCAGTCGACCAACGACACCTATCCCACGGCCATGCGGCTGTGCATACTCATAATCGCCCAGGACCTGCTGGACAACCTCGAGAAGCTCCGCAGATCGTTCGTGAAGAAGGGGATGGAGTTCGAGCGGGTACTGAAGTCCGGCAGGACGCATCTCATGGACGCGCTGCCGGTGACACTTGGTCAGGAATTCATGGCGTATTCCATCGCCATCAACAAGGCCAGGGATCAATTGAAGGGCAGGCTTAAACTGCTCGAGGAGGTCCCATTGGGAGCCACCGCGGTCGGCACGGGCGCGAACACTCACCCAGACTATCACAGGCAGGTAGTGAAGCACCTGCAGGACATCACGGCCCTCAACCTGATAGAGTCCGAGGACCCGAGGGAGGCGCTCCAGAGCAGACTCGGGATCGCGAGCATATCTGGGGGCATGAGGGACCTCGCGCTCGAACTGATACGCATATCCAACGACCTCAGGCTGATGAACTCCGGCCCGATAACGGGCCTGGCCGAGATACGTCTGCCCGCGACCCAGCCCGGCTCCTCCATCATGCCGGGGAAGGTCAACCCTGTCATGGCCGAATGCATGGACATGATATGCTTCCAGATAATGGGCAACGACCTGGCGGTCGCCATGGCCGTGCAGGCGGGCCAGTTCGAGCTCAACGTGATGAACCCGGTCATGATGCACAACCTGCTCGAATCGATGGTACTCCTCAACAATTACATACCCGTGTTCATCGAGAAGTGCATATCTGGGATAGAGGCGGACGAGGTGAAGTGCAGGAGCTATCTGGACAAGAACCCGTCCCTGGCAACGTTCCTCGCGCCCCACATTGGCTACATGAAGGCCGCGGAGGTCGCGAAGGAGGCTTTGGTGCGGGACATGACCGTGCACGATGTCGTGATAGAGAAGGGCATCATGACGAAGGAGGAGATCGCCCGCATATTCGACTGGGAGTTCCTCATAGGCAACAGGAAGTCCGACAAGAAGTGAAGTCGCTCCAGCTGAGAGCGAACCGAGAACCTATAAATACGGTGGACCATTTTCAACCAGAGTTCTCCGAGGACCGTATCGGTCCTGGGGGGTGTCGTATCATGGACTGGGGTCTTAAGAACAGAATTTCAAGGATAATCAAGCCCGAGACTGGAAAGACGGTTATGTTGGCGATCGACCACGGATATTTCCTAGGGCCGACCTCCCGTTTGGAGAACCCGAGGGAGACGGTCACGCCGCTGGCCCCATATGCCGACTGCGTCATGCTCACCAGGGGCGTCCTGAGGTCGTGCGTCGATGCGACTCTTGCCAACTCCGTCGTGCTCAGAGTCTCTGGCGGGTCCAGCATCATAGGCGAGGACCTCGCGAACGAGGAGATAATCACGAGCGTCGAGGACGCTCTCAGATTGAACGCGTCCGGCATCGCTCTATCTGTCTTCGTGGGCAGCAAGTACGAGAAGCAGACGTTGCTGAGCCTCTCCAAGCTCGTCGATGAGGGCGAGAGGTACGGCATGCCCGTGCTCGCAGTCACCGCTGTAGGCAAGGAACTCGGGAAGAGGGATGCGAGATTCCTCGCTCTCTCATGCAGGATAGCTGCGGAGATAGGCGCGCACATAGTGAAGACATATTATTGTGACAACTTCGAGAAGGTCGTCGAGGGATGCCCCGCACCTATAGTGGTCGCTGGCGGACCCAAGATGTCTGAGAAGGATGCGCTCGAACTCACACACAAATCGATATCCGCGGGCGCCATCGGAGTGGACATGGGCAGGAACATATGGCAGTCCGACAATCCTGTCGCGATGATCAAGGCAGTGAGGAAGGTAGTCCACGAGGACGCCACTGCGAAGGAGGCTTACGACTTCTTCACCAAGCTGACGAAGAAGAAGTGAGCCGACCGAAACCTCATAGATCCAGTATACCAGGAGTTGCGTGCAGATGCGAGTGTCGATGTACTACAACAACAGAGACGTGCGTTTGGAGGAGCAGCCCAAGCCAAAGATAGAGGCTGGGGAACTGCTCGTGAAGATCGAGGCCTCTGGCGTCTGTGGCAGCGATGTCATGGAATGGTACAGGGTCAAGCGCGCACCTATCGTCCTCGGACACGAGATAGCCGGGGACATAGTCGAGGTCGGGAAAGGCGTCGAGAAGTACAAGGTGGGTGACAGAGTGTTTGTTTCGCACCATGTGCCCTGCAACACCTGCAAGTACTGTCTGAACGGCCATCATTCTACATGCGATACCCTCCGGAAGACCAACTTCATACCAGGAGGATTCGCGGAGTTCGTGCGTATCCCCCGGATAAATGTCGACCGAGGGGTGTTCGTCCTCCCTCATGAGATGACTTACGATGATGGCGTTTTCATCGAACCCTTGGCCTGCGTGGTACGCGGCTTCAGGCTCTCCAGGTTCGAACCCGGGAAGACGGTGCTCGTGCTCGGTAGCGGCATCGCGGGCCTTCTCAATATCAAGCTCGCGAAAGCCCTGGGTGCAGGACGGATAATAGCGACGGACATTTCCGACTACAGGCTCGGCGCGGCCAACATGTTCGGCGCAGATGCCGTGATCAACGCGACCGAGGATGTCCCGACGAAGGTGCGCGAGGTCAACAACGGCAAACCCGCGGACCTGGTCATAGTCAGCACGGGAGCGACCCAGGCGATGACCCAGGCGTTCAAGTGCGTCGACCGCGGAGGCACCATACTCATGTTCGCCCCCCCGATGCCAGGCGTCGAGATACCGGTGCCGTTCAGCGAACTGTGGAAGGACGAGGTCACCATCACGACCACTTATGCCGGCAGTCCGAGGGATATCACAGATGCGATCGAACTCCTCAGGAGCAAGCGCGTGGAGATCAACGACATGATCACTCACAGGTTCCCGCTCGAAGAGGCTGGTCAAGGGTTCGAGATGGTTGCTCAAGCAGGCGAGTCGATCAAGGTGATAATCGAGCCGCAGAAGTGAATCTGATCCCGTGCGAAATATACATAAACAGCATCTAACAAGCCTTTTCTAGCTGCTTGTCGATTCTGGGTCCAGCTTAGGTAGGACTGCCCATAGCTATGGCATTATCCGTGTGGGTCAATTTTCTTGATACTGCCGAACTTGGTGCTGGGCTTAGTCGAAAAGTGGTCCTTCTGAAAACATGCGAGGTAGTGCAACATGCCGACGCAAGCAGTTTATGAGAAGGAGTATGTGAGGAAGACGAAGAAGTCCAGGGAGCATTTCATGAAGGCCAAGAAGCTGCTCCCTGCAGGGGTGGAGAGCAATGTGCGTTTCTTCGAACCCTATCCGTTCTATGTGAAACGGGCGAAGGGCGCGTACATCTACGACCTGGATGATAACAGGATAATCGACTACGCCCTGGGCTATGGCCCTATGCTCCTGGGACACAACCATCCTGAGGTCGTGAGGGCTGTCAAGGAGCAGGTAGGCAAGGGTACGATGTACGGCGCGTCCCCGGACCTCGCGATCGAATATGTGAAGATGGTCCAGAAGGCGATGCCGTCCGTCGAGATGTTCAGGTTCGCCAACTCGGGCACCGAGGCTACCATGCATCCGATGAGGGTGGCGAGGTCGTACACTGGCAAGGAGAAGATCGCGAAGGCGGAGGGTGCATACCATGGAGGCCACGACTACGCGCTCCAGGGTGTCGACATCCCAGAGGCCATGATGAAGGACAGCAGGAATCAGCCCACGGTCCCTTTCGGGAGCGGCATACCCAAGTGCATATCGGACCTCGTTGTGCTCTACCCGTTCAATGATTGGGGCGCCACGGAAGATGTCATCACGAAGAACGCGGACGACCTCGCAGCGGTCATCATAGAGCCTATCCAGGCAGGCGGAGGATGCTTCATACCCAGGGACAACTACCTGAAGAAATTGAGGAAGCTGACGACGGAGCTGGGCATCGTGCTGATATTCGACGAGGTGCTCACAGGTTTCCGCGTTGCGTTCGGTGGAGTGCAGGAGAAGTTCGATGTCAAACCCGACATCACATGTATCGCGAAGGTCGCGGGTGGCGGTTACCAGCTCGCTGGCTTCGGCGGGAAGAGGGATATCATGGAGGAGATAGTCCCGAAGGTGGACGGGAACGTTTACCACGGCGGAACATACAATGCGCATCCGGTCTCGGTCGCTGGCGGTCTGAGAACATTGCAGATACTCTCGAAACCTGGAATCTACAAGAAGATCGATAAGATCGGCGATTCTCTCTTCCACGGTCTGAAAGAAGTGGCCGAGGACCGTGGCGTGAATGTCTGGGTAGAATCACTCGGATCGCTGGGGCAGATGTACTTCACCGACAAGGAAGTGTCGCGGTGGAGGGACGCCATCGATGTCGACAGGGAGAAATGGCGGCATTGGTTCATGCACTCCCTGGGTAGAGGAGTCTTCTTCGGCGTCCCGCATGCCGATGAACACTTCTTCACATCCCTGGCACATTCGGAGAAGGATATCGCATATTCGCTGGAGGTCTCCGACGAGGCGTTCAAGGCCATTGCGAAGGGATGACTTCTGTCATAGGAAAAGCACAAAACCAGCATATGCTATTACCCTTCAGTTCCAACACTGAGAATTCGGAAGAATCTAGCGCACTGTCGATGAAGCCTGAGTCACGTTTGAGCGTGATAGGTGGGGGATTGGATGACTTGGCTCTCAGACTGCTATAGCAAACCTCCTCCGAGATCCTTGAAGGTCGGAAGCGAGGTTATTGGAATCGCGGGCATCTCCGAGATCGTAGGGGTAGCGCTGGAGAATTTCGATGCTCCAGATGAAGATGTCAAGCAAGTGCTGCTGACCGAGCTGAAGAAGAGGAACTATGTGCCGAGTTCGGAGGAGAAGGCATACCTCAAGTCTCTCTGGAAGGAGTTCGAGAAGGTCCGAGAAGTACACAGGGAGAGTGTCGAGGAGACTCACCAGGGGATACCTAGGAACGAGATACCATGGTTCCCAAAGATCGATGTGTCCAGATGCGAAGGCTGCAGTTCGTGCGTGGAATTCTGTTCTCAGAACGTCTTCGCGTTCTTCGAAGGGAAGTCTCAGGTCGTGAGACCGCAGAACTGCATAGTCGGCAAATCGAGTTGCAGGGATTTCTGCCCCGACAATGCGATTTCTTTCCCCACGAGATCGCAGTTGAAGGAGACGCTTTCAGAGCTTAAGTGTAAGTTGTCGCAGGGTTGATTGGAATCGCAATCGGATTATATCGTAGTCATTTGCGAAGTTCTAGATGATGGACCAACCTTGACGACACGTGGCTTGGTATGAGCGTCGATGCCCGGTCGCTCGATATTGCATTGGGTGATCTCTATCGGCGTTTCTCTAGCCAGAGGTCCTCATCGATTGATATGCTATATTCGAATAAGCTCATGTATCGCATATTAATATATATACTATGTATGCGCTAATATGTTATTATGAGAAAAAGCATATTACTTTCACTCCGAGAATCGCTGCTGACCCGTGCTCCATTGGACGATCTTCCCGAGCGCGTCTGGAAACAAACAAGCGCATTGAACACGTGGGGAACAAACGCGATTGAAGGGAACACACTCACTTGGCACGATGTCGAGCGACTCCTGCTCGAAGAGAAGGGCGTCGGAGGCAGGCCAGTAAGAGACATACTTGAGACCATCCAGCATGAGATGGTCTTCCGTGATCTGATTAGACGCAAATCCAATCCCGTCCGTCTAGTCACGATCCTCGAACTGCACGAAGCTGTGTTCAAAGGGGTGAAATCAGATGCTGGCAGTTGGAGACGGATCAACGTTAGGATAAGTGGGTCTAAGCACACTCCCCCTCGTTTTGAGAAGGTGGCCAGCGAGATGGAGGAGATGCTGGACGAATATGAGCGGAAGGATACTGACAGCGAGGATGCCATCCTGCTAGGTGTTTGGCTCCATAACCGATTTGAATCAATCCATCCGTTCAGCGACGGCAATGGTCGGGTGGGCAGATTGCTATTGAACCTCCATCTACTGAAACACAATTGGCCACCCGTCCACATACTCCCAGATGATAGGAAACGTTATATGTCCGCGATGGAGCGCGGCAATGCAGGGGATATATCGAGCCTGAATGATCTTATTGAGAGATTGGCCGCGAGGTCAATTCTGGGGCTGCTGGATCAGGTCGGCACTAAGTTGGATGAACTAAGGCCTTTGATGGATTTCGAGAAGGATGGCCCTTATTCTGCCCAATATCTCAGGCTCCGCGCAGGGCATGGAGAGTTGCCAGCGGTCAAGCAATCCGGGGATTGGCACACGAGCATTCGAGCCTTGCGACTCTATCTGAAAGAGATGCATCATTGATGATGGATGATGCTTAGATAGCGGCCAATGCAGAATATTGAAGCTGCATCCTCCGAATCATATCGCACGGCCCAGTGGAATCAGCTAAATCTTGCTTCAGCGATATGTTCACCGTGGTCGGCGATTCGGACGAGAGGCCTGAGAGTCTGCTGAGTGACGGTCGTCAGATGCTCACAGAGTCTGAACGGCACAAGATGATGTCCACCATCCATTCGATGGTCTTCTGGGTTGGCGTCCTCATTCCAGAATACGAGATCATTGGTGATGAGGCGATCGAGCTCCGCGACATCGTGTATGACCTTACAACGAAGAAGGATCTGACTGCGGAGGACATCGCGAAGATCGAGAAGCTGTTCGGGATGATCAAGACTCGCGAACGTGAGCTTGAACACAAACTCGCCCATGACCCGATGACAATGGAAGCTGCAAAGGCTCTGATGGATGAGATAAGGGGCCTGCTGAGGGCGATGGATGATCTCAGATTCGCGGAGACGGATGACCACGCCGAAGTGGGTAAGGAAGAAGTGTTGGCGAGGGTCAAGGACGCTCAGCGGTGGAAGGACTTCGTAGACCAGATCAAACCCACTAAGCATCCGTGATCATGTTATCGTCGCCTGTCCACTATCTCCTTCACTCGTTTCGATATATCTGGTTCGATTGGTTCGGGCTTATGGATCGCTAGTATCTCCTCGACCCTCTCTCTAGCCTTCGATAAGATGTCCTTCTGATCCTTGTTCAACCTGTAAGATTCGAAGATGCTCGATTTCTCTGCATTCGGCAGGAACAACTCTTTCCTCATGTTCTTGATCGTGTGGGGTGAGTTGAGGAAGTTGCCGCCTGGACCGATGGAGGATATCAGTTCGTTCGCGAAATGTTTGTCATCGAACTCCACATCGTTCCTGATCTCACGGACGGATTCCCAGATGTCCGTGTCTATGATTATCTGCTCAAGCGCCGCCCCCTTGGCCTGATCGAGCCCTCCTATGCCTGATGAGAAATCGGTGAGCGATAGGTTGGTCATGGTTGTGAATGCCAGCTCAGAAGGGTCCACATTTATGCCTGGTGTGTCTCCATGAAGTCCCATGCCGAAGCTGCCCACCATCGTGGGCACCCCGTAATGCTTTGCCATCTGCGCGACCGCTGCGGCGATGAGCACTTCCTCTCTCGCGCCGTATCGTATCTCTCCCGTCTTCATGTTCATGGTGCTCGATTCAGAGCTGTATATCACAGGCGCGCCCTTCCTGGCGAGCTGTGAGATCGTGAAGCTTGCAAGGTTCTCCGCGTTAACGATCGATATCGCTGCCGCCAAGGCGACCGGTGCGGTCAATCCGCACAACGCCATCGACATCGATACGACTGGTATCCCTGCCTTAGCGAATTCCATCACTGCCTCGACGGAACCCTTCTCGAACTCGAGCGGACAGATCGGACACTGGATGACGGAGAATATCGGCTTCTTCGCCAGCTGATCCTCTCCACCAGTGACCAGCGATGCAGCTCTGATCATGTCCTTCGCCTCTTCGGCCGACATCGCCTCTCCCTGGATGTGCTTCGTCGTGCTGTGCATCGCGATGGCTAGCTCGTTCAATCCATGGAATCGTTCAGGGCCGTCATGGGCTGTTACGATCGGCCAGACATAATCGAGCGAATCGATCGCGTCGCAGAGCGTCATGAAATCCTTGAGGTCGTTCCCCATGGTCGGTCTCTTCGCGCCGGTCTCCAGGTCCGTCATATAGACGGCGGTACCGTTGGTCGCCATGTACGGTGGGCCTTTCCTCGGCGCGACCATCTCTCTCTTAGGGTCCCTCGCACCGAGAGTGATGCTCTTCGGCACCTTCGAGATGGTCTCTTCCACCAGTTCCTCAGGTATGCGCGCGATCCTCGCACCTAGGTCGACATCAGCTCCTCCGTCCGCAAGCAGCTTCAGAACGATCTCACTCGCGACCCGCACGCCCGGCTTGGTCAGCAGGTGCAGAGTATTCTCGTGCACTAGCCCGATCTGTTCCTCCGACAGAATGTTTATCTGGCCACCGGCCATTATCCCGCTCCGTAATGTGAACGACCGGGAGGTTTATTATACCATCCCGGAGCCGCGCATGGTCTGTTGAGAAAGCACGTCCTGGGACCGGACGGCATCCGTTCCGGAGCTTCAGAGATGGTACTAGAATATCTGAAAGGATCACCGAGAGCGTTCAAGATACTCGTAGCGAGCGCCCTCATCGAGAACATGGCGTTCGGCCTCGTGATACCTTTCTTCGCAATCTACATGGAGCAGGAGATCGAGATATCTCTCCCGCTCATAGGCATAGTGCTCGCTGGGTACACGATCGCCGGAATGCCCGCGACAGTGATAGGTGGGATGCTCGCAGATAAGATCGGTCGGAGAGCGGTGCTGCTGGCGAGCCTTGGGCTGATGTCCGTCACAATGCTCATGTACATCTTCGCAACCAACTTCTACACTCTATTGGCAGTCGCCATGGCAGATTCGTTTGTCGGTTTCATGTACATGCCCGCAGCCAATGCGATGCTCGCAGATGTTATACCCTCAGAGAAAAGGCCGCATGCGTACAGCACCCTCAGGATCGCATGGAACGTAGGCATCGTCTTCGGTCCGGTCGCAGGCGCTATCTTGGTCGAAGCCCATTCGATGAAACTCCTGTTCATATTCGGCTCTCTGATATTGGCATCTGCCTTCATCATGAACATGCTCTTCATTCGAGAGACGAAGTCCGATGCGGTGACGGACAAGATCACATTCAGGTCGGTCGCGGCCGTGGCAAACGACCATCCATTCCTCGTACTATGCGTGTTGACCGGCATCTTCTGGTTCTTCTTCTCTCAATGGATATCTGTCCTTCCGATATACGCATACAATCAGCTCGGCATGTCGGAAGGCGCGTTCGGTCTCCTGTTCGCCGCAAGCGCATTTATGACGATCGTGTTCCAACTCTGGGTCACGTCCAAGATGCTCAGCTTCCGCAGATCTGCGGTGCTCGTGGTCGGACAGCTCGTAGCTGCAGGAGGCTTCGCGCTCATATTCTATGCCAATGATTTCTATTCACTGCTCGCGTGCATCATGGTCATCACGGTGGGCGAGATATTCTTCATGTCCATGATCTCCGCGGTCATAGCCGATATGGCTCCCGAGGAGAAGCGTGGTATATACATGGGTTTCTCCGGGCTCATACAGACCCTCGGACAGGGGGGCGGCTTTCTATTCGGCATGTGGCTCCTGGATACGATGGCTGTCAAGGAGCAGATATGGCTCGTGTTCGGTTTCATATGCGGCGTCACCACCGTCGGCTATGTCGTCTTCGCGAAGATGGTGCGTCCCGAGATAGACAGACCCAAGAAGCTGGGATCGCGAGATCATGAGCTTACTATGTGACCGTCATCTGATCGGAATACGATGATAGAATAAGGGTAAGTGGTTTTGAAGGGTTCTCATCGAACCCGTTCGGTTTGAGCTTGTGCAGGACTAGAATCGTCTGCGGCCCTTGTTCATGTACTTGGGCCTGTCGTCATTGTCCCTGCTGCCGCTGCCGTAGTCGCGGGAGCCGCCACGGTCGCCACCGCTGCGTGGTCTACCGCCGCCACGGTCGCCGCCGCCACCGCTGTACCGCTTGCGCTCCATCTCGTACTCCTTCTCGCTGAGGTTCGGCTCGGTAACGGTTGTCTCGACTGCCTTCTCGGCCTTCAAGAGGTTGCCGTACTTGCCGACATTGAGCCTCATGTGTCCGCGCACAAGGGATACATATCCGTTCTTGACGTGAACGGTGTCTTCCTTCGCGACGGTTCCGATCTGCTCGTCCCAGAGGGACATTATGATAGCTCCGGACTCGTCTGCGAGTGTCGCTTCTGCTACCTTCCTTGTGTTCCCGAACCTGCCGGGGATTTCCTTCGCCTCACCGATCTCAAGGCACTTGGCCAAAACATCTACCCTCTTCGACTGAGGTGTGAGTTCTTTTATTTTCGTCTCTACGCTCTGGCCCTCTTCGGGGGCTGCATTAACGCTCTCTTCCATGTCTATTCTTCCTGTGTGCAGAATTGCATCCGTTTCAGCTACGTGAAAAACAAACTAACGGCTCAAAACATTGGGCTGTTCGGCTTTTCTCGTGTCGATCGGCACACAATTCGTGCTGGGATAGCATTGCCAGTCATCCCTATTAATAACCTTCGCCGGTACGGTACCGTCGTCATTATGCCGATATCGAGGCTCAACCACCATTAGAATTCGTGTAACTGGCGATGAGCAGATTGGAAAGGGATAAATACACACTATGCGTACGGCGGTTCCGTTTAAGGGGCAGCGTGCCATTGAGGGCCAAAAATATACATCCAGGGACGACACAAAACGCCTCTGATCGGGCTTCTCAGGACGCTTGCCCAATGAACGTCGAAGGGACTGAAAGGAACTGTTGTTCCTGAGGGGGGATGCACGTGGTTGGTGCTGGTGTAGACCGGGCTATTGATGCCGATACCCCTCCCTCTCATCCGACCAGTTTTTCGGCCAAGGACGAGGTCTCTAACAATACATTATATCAAGGGCTGCAGAGGTTGACCGTCGGGTCCATACGGATAGCGTCGTCCCCTGGCGAACTCATGCTATACGCCCGCGACCAATCCGAGATACCAAGGTTCCTCAGGGAGCTCATGTTCTCGTCGGTCCCCGAAGCGGTCGTGCAGGCCGAGACACCCGAGGTGGTGCTCGAAGTGCTCAGATTCGCGTCCTCGACCGGCCTCAATGTCATACCGCGTGGCTCGGGTTCCTCCCCGTTCGGCGGTTCCGTGCCTGTGAACGGCGGGCTCGTACTCGACCTGTCGCGCATGGACAAGATCGTGAAGATCGACGGGGATGCGAAAACGGTCACTGTCCAGGCAGGCGCGAGATGGTTCGAGATAGATCATGCGCTCGAGGCACATGGGCTCAGCCTCACCACTTCGCCATCGAGCAAGTTCTCCACCGTCGGCGGATGGGTCGCCACAGGTGGTGTCGGTATCAACAGCTTCTCGAGAGGGCACTTGAGCGGGAACGTCGTCTCTTTGGAGTTGGCAGCGCCCCGTGGCGAGTTCGTCCGTTTCACTCCCTCTGATCCTGGGTTCATGCAAGTGTTCGGTAGCGAGGGCCAGCTGGGCGTGGTGACGATCGTGACGCTCAAGGTGATGGAGATATCCACTCACCAGCATCCTCATCTCTTGGTGTTCGACGACAGGGCGTCGGCGCTGAAGTTCGCCGAGGAGCTGGCATCCTCCGAGGTCTCACCCGTCCACATCATATTCGAGAGCTCCGTCCGAGTGGAGTTGACCAATCGGCTGCTCGACAAACCCAGGGTGAAACCCGGGGAAGCGCTGATAGTCTACATCGAAGGCGAAGAGTCGGAGACCGCGTTCGACGATCTGCTCAAGAGCGCTGGACTCACTGGAGAACCAGAATACCTCGCCCGATACCTCTGGAACGAACGGTTCTTCCCCATGAAGATCAGGAAGTTCGGTCCAGGCATGATGGGGCTCGAGGTCATCCTGTCCAGGAAGATACTTCCCGCGGCGATGCTCGAGTTCGAGAGACTCTCGTCGTCCCTCGAGCTGGAACCGTTGTTCGAGGTCCATTATCTCCCGGATGGTCAGGCGATGGTGCTCGGATTCTTCATGACCGACCAGGGCAATACTATCCGATACACGCTCGATTCGTTCAAGTCGTTCCTGTTGAACAAGAGGATGATCGATCTGGGCGCGAAACCGTATTCCCTCGGCATATGGAACCACGCGTTCTCCGGCGCCGAGGACCGTGGCAGGAAGGACGAGCTGAGGAAGCTCAAATCCTCCTTGGACCCGAGAGGGATAATGAACCAGGGCAAGTACTTCCACCTGTCAGGGCGCATGGGTAGGCTGAGCGGTTTGATCATGCACCCTTCATTGATGGGGTCGTTGCTCCGGGCGATGCTGATGCTCTCCCCGATCACGATGAGACTCATCAGCCGCGCCTCGCGTTTCTCGAAGAGATATCTGGAGCCGAAGCGGACAAGCAAATCCATCAGGATCGCGGACGAGTGCGCCATGTGCGGTGCGTGCGTGGGAGTCTGTCCAGCTTACATGATATTAGGAGACGAGCGCGTGACCGCGAGGGGCAAGATGCTCACATACAAGGCGATGGCCAACGGCGTCACGCTCTCCAAGGAGCACGCCCACAGGTCCTTCTTGTGCATGCGCTGCAAGGCGTGCGAGCAGGTGTGCCAATCGAAGCTCGAGCTCATCCCGTTCTACGACGAACTCGAATCTCAGCTTGAACGGGTGCACGGCAAGGATGCGGAGGAGATCGAACGGTTCATCAGGTTCGTCGAATCGTCCCCGCAGTACGACGAGCTGGTCGAGCGTGGCCTAGTCATAGGGGCGCCCAAGCACAACCACGGAGGTGCACCCCATGACATTTGAGCGGTACCACATACCTATCAGGATCATACCTGGGCGTGCGTCACCCGTCCCGAAGTTCGTCATAACCCGTGCGGACAACTGCGTCAACTGCGGCAAGTGCGAGAAGGCGTGCATATTCGGCGTTCACAAGCGGAGCGAGGCAGACTTCAGGAAGATGTCGGACCCTCTGAGCCACCTGTGCAAGAACTGCTTCAGATGCATATCCGACTGTCCTCAGAGAGCTCTCTCCATGTCGATTGGGTCCGATTACAAGGCGCTGGGTCGGGGCATATGGACCCCGCTCAGGATATCCACAATCTGGGGCGAGGCCGAGACCGGGAAGATACCGGTCCTCGGAGCGGGCTTCCGTGGGATGTTCGCAGGACCCGATTACGATGGCATGTGGACCGACATGTCCGAGATAGTCCGTCCGACCAGGGATGGCATACACGGTCGCGAATCCATCTCCACCTGCGCCGACATCGGCGGGAAACCATCACGGCTGGAGTTCGGGGGATCATCCGAACTGAAGACGGTAATGCCTCCGAGCATAGAGCTCTCGATCCCGATGCTGCTCGACACATCCAGGCTGACCTACCACAACAACGCGATCCTCCTGGGATGCGCGCAGGCGAGCAGGCTGCTGGATTCGATAGTGCTCGTGTCCGAATCCTCCATCACGCAAGAGCTACTGGACGTCGCCGGTCGCAGGATCGTGCCTGTGATATCCGAAGGGTCGGACATCAAGACTCTAAAGCTGGATGACAGGGTCCACATGGTAGAGCTCAGTGTAGGGTCTTCCTGGAAGATGGCGTTCAAGAACCTATCGAAATCTTACCCTGATGTGGTCATAGCATTGAGGATCCAGGCATCGAAGGGGATAGAGGACAAGGTGCTGGAGATGCTCGATGCCGATGTGCCCGTCATACACATCGACTATGACGACGATGGCAGGGAGTCGGGAAGGGGAGAGACCCGGCACGCCAAGGATTCGATGCTGTCCATCCACAGGGCGCTCGTATCCAGGGGCGCGAGGGACAGGATCACGATCATAACGAGCGGCGGGATCGCTGCGGCCGAGCACGTGCCCAAGAGCATCATATGTGGGGCAGACTTGGTCTCATTGGACAAATCGCTCATGGTGGCCCTCAGCTGCCGGAACTGTGTAGACTGCACGGGCTCGACCTGCCCCGCATCGATCGACTGCTCGGACCGTGACTGGGTCGAGGGGCGCATGACCAATCTGGTTGGCGCATGGAGGGACCAGATGCTCGAACTGCTCGGGGCGATGGGCATCAGGGAGGTCCGTAGGCTGAGGGGCGAGATCGGCCGTGCGATATTCTTCGAGGATATCGAACGGGACATGGACGCGATACTATCGGATGGTGAGAAACATGGCTGAGCGATCCGGTCATTACATGGACTCCTTCCCCGAGGTCTCACTCTCTCCCGCCGAGAGGCTTCAGTTCATGAACAGGTTCAGCGTCAAGCGGTCCGATAAGTGCATCTCATGCGGCATGTGCGAATCGTTATGTCCATATGGTGTCCACAAACGTGTCGAAGGCCATACGAAGATACTCCCGCCGGATGACCGGAAATGCATGGGTCCGTCCTGCGATGTGAACTACTTCTTCTGTGTCGCCAACTGTCCAACGGGCTCTCTGTCCGTCGGCCCGAGCGACAATTATCAGAGCATGGGTGATCCACGCTGGCCCGCGGAGATGATACTCTCCACATGGAGGCAGGCCGAAAGCGGAAGGCCGATCGCCCTCGACGACCCTGCGAATATCGGCCGCTCGGGTGGCGGCTTCGACAAGCTATATTTCAGACTGCCCGAATCTCAGGGCAGGTTCGATCCGGCTGATTTCGACACCTCCGTGCGGCTTAACAGGCGCGGAAAGGGCGAGCAGATCGAGATACCCGTACCGTTCTATGGCGGCGGCATGTCGTTCGGATCCATCAGCGTGCACACGATGCTGGCCCGTGCAAAGGCGGCGGAGATGCTAGGCACATTCGTATCGACGGGCGAAGGCGGCTATCCGGACGCGCTGATACCGTTCAAGGACCACATCGTGACTCAGATCGCGACCGGCCTGTTCGGTGTACGCGAAGCCACTATCCAGCGCTCCCGCATACTGGAGTTCAAGTACGCCCAAGGCGCGAAGCCGGGCCTGGGCGGGCACCTGCTGCATGACAAGAACACTCCTGAGGTCGCGCGCATGAGGGAGGCGGTACCTTACACGAGCCTGTTCTCCCCGTTCCCATTCCACAGCGTGTACTCCGTCGAGGACCACAAGAAGCACCTCGACTGGGCGCTCGCGATAAACCCCAAGGCACTCATATCGGTGAAGGTGTCCACGCCGAACGATGTCGAGATGGTGAGCGTAGGCAGCTATTACGCAGGAGCTCACATAGTACATCTGGACGGAGGATACGGCGGCACGGGCGCTGCTCCTGAGATAGCGAAGAAGAACATCGCGATGCCCATCGAATACGCGATACCCAAGGTCCACAGGTTCCTGATGAACGAGGGCATCAGGGACGAGGTGACGCTCGTAGCGAGCGGGGGTCTCAGGACCGCCATGGACGCCGCAAAATCCATCGCGCTAGGCGCGGACTGCGTGGTCATCGGGACGGCGGACCTTGTCGCACTCGGATGCGTGAGATGCGGCAACTGCGAGAGCGGGAGGGGCTGCCCCAGAGGCATAGCGACGACCGATCCCGAACTCCAGCAGATGACGCACTCGGACTGGGGCGCGCAAAGGATCGTCAACATGTACAGTTCATGGAAGCTGCAATGGTGCGAGCTGCTCCACAGGTTAGGTATGAAGGGCATATCTGAGCTGAGGGGACGCACGGACCTGCTGAGACATGCGGACAAGCAGGCGAAGGAGGTGGGCAAGTGAATCCGCAGGTCGAGACGATCATCTCGTCACGGTCCTGGATGAAGCAATCATCCGCGGCCAAGGGCGCACGTATGACGGAGGCCGAGGGCGGATGCGGGGTGGTCGGTCTCGCCAGCTCAGTGCCCCTCGCTGGGAAGCACATTCTCAAACCCCTCGAGCAGATGCACAACAGAGGGAACGGCAAGGGCGGCGGCATCGCGGCGGTCGGACTGTCCGCAGAGCAGCTCGGTGTCTCCGAGGAAGTGCTCAGGACCCACTACCTGGTGCAGGTCGCGTACCTGAAACCGGATGCTCGTCGATCGCTGGAATCCGAATTCATCGATCCATGTTACGAAGTATCCAAGATGTATGAGGTCGAGACGAGCACGGACAAGAAAGTGCTCGGCACCCTCGAGGTCAAGCCTCCAGCCGTATGGAGGTACTTCTGCCGCGTGAAGGGTCCCGTGCTCGACCAGTTCATGAAGGACAACAAGCTCGAGGACATGGACCGTCAAAAAGCGGAGGACGAGTTCGTCTATCAGAACAGTTTCAGGACGAACCACAGATGGTACGCATCGTCCGGGATGGCTGCATTCGTGATGTCCCACGGAAGGAACATGCTCGTGCTCAAGATAGTGGGGTACGCAGAGGACGTCATCAGGTACTACAAGCTCGACGAGTTCAAGGCCCATGTCTGGATCGGACATCAGAGATATCCTACCAAAGGGCGTGTCTGGCACCCTGGAGGGGCCCATCCGTTCATAGGGCTGGACGAGGCGCTCGTGCACAACGGCGATTTCGCCAACTACCATTCGGTCTCCGAATACCTCGCGCAGAGGAACATCGCACCTCTCTTCCTGACGGACACGGAGGTCGCCGTGCTGCTCTTCGACGTGCTGAACAGGACCTACAGCTACCCGCTCGAGTATATCATCGAAGCGCTCGCACCTACGACCGAAAGGGACTTCTCCCTCCTGCCAGAGGAGAAGAAGCGCGTGTACAAAGCGGTCCAGCGGACCCACATCCACGGTTCCCCGGATGGTCCCTGGCTCTTCATCATCGGCCGCAACTCGTATTACGAGAACAGGCTCCAGCTCATGGGCATAACCGACACATCGATGCTCAGGCCACAGGTGTTCGCGCTTGTGGACGGTGATGTGCAGATAGGGCTGATCGCCTCGGAGAAGCAGGCGATCGACTCGGCCCTCGAGAGCATATCCCTGGAGGTGCCATCCGTCCCCAGATACGCGGACAAGTACTGGAACGCGAGAGGCGGTAGCTACACCGACGGTGGCGCGTTCATATTCTCTCTCCATCAGCAGAAGGAGACCCCCGGTTCCCTTAGGCTCATCTGCACCAACAAGTTCGGGACGATGGTCACAGTCCCGAACAACTCGTGGGACAAGGCGGAGGACCTCAAGCTCACGAAGCGTCTTCCAAGAGTTCCCAGGGCAGGCGACCTCGGAGAGCAGTTCGCCGCGAGGAAGGATCCGGTCGCCGAGTTCAAATTATTCAAACAGAAGCTTCATGAGATGACCGGGAGCGAACTCAACTCGCTCTTCGCCCAGATGGTCAAATCAGCATCCGCAGGAGACGCCTCGATGAGCGAGTACCTGAGGATACTAACGCTGATGATAGACAGGCGTTATCCAACTGGGAAGTTCAGGCGCAGCAGGATAGTCGATAAGGCCAACGAGGCGATCGAGACCATCCTGCGTGCACTCCCGAAGATAGAGGCGGATGATAGGTCGCTCTACGCGCTAGTGGACCGGAAGAACATCTCCAAGATGAGGCCGCCGCAATCGCCCTACTCCATACTCGTGCTCGATTGCGCGGACTTCCCGATGGAGGGCGAGGACGGCGCATCGTTCGTGATAAGGGCCGCGAAGGACCTCGGCTGGAACAGAGTGATAATATTCGGGTGCCATGGCCAGCGGTTCTTCGGATGCGGCCTCGGCCCGAAATCGAAAGGGTTCAGGTTGGATGTGTACGGCAGCCCAGGAGACTACCTCGCGTCCGGTCTCGACGGCGCGGACATACGCGTCCATGCGAACGGCCAGGACCAGCTGGGGCAGATATTGAACGACGGCAAACTGGTCGTCCAAGGCGATGTCGGCCAGACCTTCATGTACGGCGCGAAGGGTGGGGAGGCTTATGTCCTCGGCAACGCGGCTGGACGACCTCTGATCAACGCAGTCGGCAGGCCTAAGGTCGTCATAAACGGCACATGCCTCGACTACCTCGCAGAATCGTTCATGGCGGGCAACCCGCTCTACGGAGGAGGGTTCGTCGTGCTCAACGGCATATCGTTCGATGGTGACGGCAAGCTGGTCGAGCTCCCGGAACCATATCCTGGAGGCAACCTGTTCTCCCTCGCCTCAGGCGGGGCGATCTACGTCCGAGACCCGAGGAAGCTAGTGGGCGAGGACCAGCTGAACGGCGGTAGATTGGCCAAGCTCACACCGGAGGATTGGAATCTCATACTCCCGTACCTGAAGGAGAACGAACGCCTCTTCGACATACCCGTGGATGACTTCTTGCTCAGGGTCGACGGCTCTAGGAGGAACCCTGAAGAGGTCTACAGGAAGATCGAGCCCGTGCCGATGGTCACACTTGCCGGCAAGAAACAGGTGCAGGAGACGGGCGATTCCTGAAGCATGAGCGATGATTGGGTACCATCCGGTCCCGATCATTTTTCAACGAATCAGATGTCTGTTCACACAAGGTCCGGGGAATGCATTAATCGGAGCGAAAGCGTCGGAAAACGCACCATCATTCATCGTACTGTCAGCATGTTTAAATATGAACGTGAGAATCACGCGCCAGTTAGCTTCGCGTACCTACTGAATGGTCCTCCGTCCAGATATGCTGGCCGGGGGCAGGAAGAGTGCTACGATGTATGAGATAGTCAAGGCGGAAAAGCTCACGCCGGACGTCACGAGGTTGGAGATCTTAGCGCCCCACATCGCCAAGAGGGCCAAGGCCGGTCAGTTCGTGATGCTCACGGTCGACGAGCGCGGGGAGAGGATACCTCTCACGATGGCGGATTTTTCTGTTGAGAAGGGCACGGTCACGATCGCCGCGCTCGAGATCGGCAGGACGACCAAGAAGCTGGGATTGCTGAAGGCGGGCGACAAGATGTTCAGCCTGGTCGGACCGTTGGGATTGCCCACCGAACTCCACAAGGTCGGGACCGTGGTCTGCATCGGCGGCGGCATAGGTCTTGCCCTGATGTACCCGGTCGTGCGCGCCCTCAAGGAGGCCGGGAACAAGACGGTGTCCATCATCGGTGCGAGGAACGAGAAATTGCTCATCTACGAGGATGAGATCAAGTCGGTCAGCGACGAGTTCCACGTGTGCACGGATGACGGCTCGAAGGGCCACAAAGGCTTCGTGAGCGACATCCTGAAGAAGCTCATAGAGGAGAAGCGTGAGGTCAACATGGTCTACGCCGTTGGCCCGATCATCATGATGAAGGTCATGTCCGATATCACAAGGCCTCACAACATACACACGGTCGTGAGCCTGAACCCGATCATGGTCGACGGCACCGGCATGTGTGGTTCGTGCAGGGTCATCATCGATGGCAAGACGAAGTTCGGCTGCGTCGACGGTCCCGAGTTCGATGGGCACAAGGTCGATTTCAACAACCTGATCGCCAGGAACAAGAGGTATCATGCGGAGGAGCAGGTCTCTCTGAAGCTATTGCAGGAGGGGAAGTAGAATGGCGAAGATAGTCCCGAAGAAGTACCCGATGCCAGAGCAGGACCCGAAGACGCGTGTACACAACTTCGACGAGGTCCCGATGGGTCAGGACGGTCAGACCGCGATCATGGAGGCCCAGAGATGTCTCCAGTGCAAGCCGGGCCCCAACAGGAAGCTGTGCGTGGACGGCTGCCCTGTCGAGATCGACATACCAGCGTTCATCAAGCAGGTCCAGGAAGGCAACTTCTCTGAGGCCATCAAGATCATCAGGCAGAAACAGAACCTGCCCGCCGTGTGCGGCAGGGTCTGCCCGTACGAGGTCCAGTGCGAAGGCAACTGCGTGGTCGGCAAGAAGAACGAGCCGGTCGGGATCGGCAGGCTCGAGCGGTTCCTCGCTGATTGGGAGCGCAGGGAGCAGAAGCACGGCAAGATTGAGATGCCCCCGGCGAACGGAAAGAAGGTCGCAGTCGTAGGTGCTGGACCGGCTGGGCTCACCGTCGCGGGTGACCTCGCGAAGCTGGGCTACAAGGTCTCGGCGTTCGAGGCGTTGCAGTACTGCGGTGGCGTGCTCGTGTACGGTATCCCTGAGTTCAGATTGCCCAAGGAGATCGTTGAGGCCGAGGTCGATTACATACGCAGGTCCGGTGTCGATATCAAGACGGACTATGTCATCGGCAAGCTCGAGACTGTCGACGACCTGCTCAAGGAATATGATTCCGTGTTCGTCGCAACCGGTGCTGGTCTGCCCAACTGGACCAACCTCGAAGGCGAGAACCTGAACGGGATCATGTCAGCGAACGAGTTCCTCACGAGGACGAACCTCATGAAGGCGTTCAAGTTCCCTGAATACGATACCCCCGTGGGTATCGGCGAGACCGTCGTGACATTGGGTGGCGGGAACGTGGCCATGGACTGCGCCAGGACCTCGCTGAGACTGGGGGCCAAGGAATCGATCATCCTCTACAGGCGTTCGGATGCCGAACTACCCGCGAGGCGGGAAGAGGTGCACCACGCCAAGGAAGAGGGTGTGCGATTCGAACTGCTGGCGGCACCCGTCAAGTTCATAGGTGACGACTGTGGGAACCTGAAGCAGATAGAGGCCATACGCATGCAGCTCGGAGAGCCGGATGCCTCTGGAAGGCGCCGACCGGTGAAGATACCAGGCTCAGAGTTCCGGCTCGATTGCCAGACTGTCCTTGTCGCCATCGGACAGAGCCCCAACCCGCTCGTGCCGATGACCACCCCGGACCTGAAGACGACCAAGCACGGCACGATCGCAGTCGATCCCGAGGGCAGGACATCCAAGAAAGGCGTCTTCGCCGGCGGAGACATCGCATCAGGCGCCGCGACCGTCATCCTCGCTATGGGCGACGGGAAGCGTGCGGCAAGGGCGATGCACAAGTACATGATGGAAGACCCGTCGTGGCCGTCCGCGGATGTCTTCGAGAAGGCCTGCGGGCACTGATCGTGACCAGGTACCACTCGGCTGAAACCCCTTCATCTCTGATCCTTTTCATTTGTCTTCTAAAAGAGCAAATGCTGTCAGGTCGAATCGTAATTGTCTGAGAAAAGAACGCATCATCTGCGCATGAGCGGGATGGTGAAATGGAACGTGCTGCCCACAGCTTCACTGCTCTCGAACCACATGTCCCCGCCGTGCTTCCGGATGATCTCCCTGCTCACGTAGAGCCCTATGCCCACGCGCCCGTCATCCCTGGTGAGTCCCATGTCCGCGAGGAAGAATCGGTCGAATATCTTCTGCTTGTCGCTATCGGCAATGCCCTTGCCCGTGTCCTTGATCCATATGTGGACCTTGCCGCTGAGTATGTCTGCGCCTATGGTGATCTGGCCGCCTTCAGCGGTGTACCTGATGGCGTTGTTGATCAGGTTGAAGAGCACATCCCGTAGCCTCAGCCTGTCTGCATTGACCACCGGTAGTTCCCCGCCGAAGAGCACAGTCAGAGTATGTTTCTTCGTATTGGTCTCCTCGTCGAGGTCCCTGACCACCTCCTTCACCAATAGGGCGAGGTTGACAGGCTCCTTATCGAGGATCAAAGTGCCGTCCTGGAGCCTGGACATCTCCAACATCTTACCCACCAGGCTGTTGATCCTGTTGACCGAGGAGACCATCGTATTCATCTTCTCCTTGAGCTTGGGACTGATCTCACCGTACATCCCATGGCTTGCCATTTCCAGGTAGCCGAGGATGGTCGTCAGAGGCGTGCGGAGTTCATGGGATATCGTGTTGACCAGGCTGTCCTTGGCCTTGTCGAGGGTCTTCATGTCCTCGAAGGCCCTCTGGACGGATTCGAAGTTGGACTTCAATTCCTCTCTCAGACGAGCGTTCTCGAGGGCGATTGCAGCATGTGTCGCGAAAGGTTCGGCTATCTCCCACTCAGCGACCGTGAACTGCCTGCTCTTATCCCTGTAGAGGTCCAATACGCCCTCGACCTCACCTGCCTTGCTCTTGAGCGGTATGCACATCATCGTCTGGCGTATCTCCTCCTCGTCGATGCCAGGGATGTCCTCGACCCTCTCGTCGTCCATTGAGTCCTTGACGATCTCGACCTTGCCTGACCGGGCGACCACTCCGGCCAGTCCACTGATGGGTCCGATATCCGCCATCGCCTCGTTCGCGTACGGGCCGGTGGCATATACCGGCATGAGCAGGTTCTTCTCCCAGTCGATGAGGTATACACTGATCTCGTCGAAAGGGACGAGCGTGTTCAGGCTGTCAGCTATCCTCCTGATCGTCTCCTTGAGGTCCACAGGGTCCTGTATCGCGGCAGTGGTCTTTGCCATGGTCTTGTAGATCATCACATTCCTGTTGAGCTCGCTGACTATCTCCGCATTGGCGACCGCAATCGATGCCAAGGCAGCGAATATCTCCAGATTGGTGATCAGCTGGCCCGAAGGTATCCTTCCATCCTTGGGTCCGTCTGGTTGGAGGAATCCCACGATACGGCCTTTCTCGTCTTCGAACTTGACATAGAGAACGTCGAGCTCGTGCCAATCATCCGGGTTCTCTCTGGGTAGCTTCGCCCTTTCCGGATGTAGGAGGCTGAAGTATCCGCTGGGATCATCGCCTTCCTTGGCTCTGTAGATGCAGGTGAATCTCCCTAGGCTCTCGCAATCATCGAGGTCATGCATGACGGATTCCACGGACTTCGTCAGTCTTCCCACGAGTTTGAAGCCGACCTCGGCGAATCCCTTGCTGGCACGCATCACGAATTCGTTCTTCTCCTTGTCGAGCAGGAGCGCGTCGCATCCTTCGAATCCGAAATCACCAGTGATTATATCCATTATGTTGTCGATGAGCTGGTCCAGGTCCCTTGTGCTCATCATCGACGTTGTGAATTCCAGGGCTTTGTCTAGTCTATCCTCGTTCAATGTGCTGTGCCATCGACTGCCTATGTATTTCTCACTTTTGACTCGGATGCCCTGGCTGAGAATGACTAACAACACATCCCTCATCCGCCACGATGGGAGTGTGCGTCTGTGCATCAATGGTGCACAACCCTTATCTACTAGCTGCGATATAGCATCGGTCGATGAGAATGCCAGTGAGTTTCAATCCGAAGATATGCGACAACAACCCCTTCTGCCCGGTGACGAGAACATGCCCCACCGGTGCGATGTACATTGACCGGAAGACATTCAGACCAGCCTTCGACGCTGAGAAGTGCACTGGCTGCGGGACCTGTCTGACTTCATGCCCTCACGGAGCTATCGCCGAGGGCTAGTGCTTCTTCTTCCAGAAGAACCCGCAGTAGCACCGTCCGTCCCGCTCCACATCCCCTCCCCTTGTCGGCTTGCAGGGGCATTGGTATTCTGGTGTGTGGAGCATCCTGCACGGACAGTAGAAATCCCCGAACAACCTCTGTTTTCCCACAAGCCCCTCTATGATCTCCTCTTTCACGTCGGAGAATTCGTAATCCCTGAATCTGGCGAAGTTCTCGGCCCTGCTCCTGATCTCATTCTCAGAGTGCGCATCGACTCTCTCGCCGATCAATCCATCCGTTGACTCCCTGAGCACAAGTCGCTGGCCACATATCGGACACGTGGCCGTGTCGCCTTCGCCTGAATCGCTCCCTGGTATGAACCTCGCCTGGCATACTGGACAATACACCCTCGCAGGCTGCTCCGCGGTCATAGCTTCAAAGCCTTCCTGAGCCGTTCCTCGTCGTGCCCAACGATGACATCGGACCCGATGATGACGACGGGGAAAGAACGTCGACCCGTGAGTTCATCGATCTCCTGCAGCAGCGCATCCTGCTTCTCGTCGTCGGCCAGGTCCACATCCACTAAGTCATATTCGACTCCGTGCTCGTCCAGGAACCTCTTCGTCCTCTTGCAGTATGGGCAGGTGCTCAGGGCATAGATCTTGATCCTCTCCGTCATCGAACCACTCCAAAGGGCTATCCCTTCACTGCCAGATTGCCTTCGCCACGATAATATGCTTTTCCAGAACACATCGAACGTCATAGGATTAAAAATACAATCACTGCCATCTTGGTCATGCCATGACCCAAGAGGTGTTGTATCTCTCAGCAGGTGATGTCGCGCGTGTGTCCCTTCCGATGGATGCGATCGTGGACGCGGTCGAACAGGTCTTCCATGAGAAGGGTGCGGGCAGGGTCGAGATGCCTCCTAAGCCAGGGATACATCCGATGCAGGATGCCTTCATCCACGCGATGCCCGCATATGTCCCCGCGATGCGCTCTGCAGGCATGAAATGGGTCAGCGGTTTCCCGGAGAACCACAAGCGCGGGCTGCCATACATATCCGGTCTTCTGATACTCAACGACCCCGAGACCGGCATACCGACCTCGGTCATGGACGCCTCATGGATAACGGCTAAGCGGACGGGTGCGGCCAGCGCTGTCGCGGCGAAGTACCTTGCAAGGGACGACTCCAGGTCGTTCGGGGTGCTCGGCTGTGGAGTCCAGGGCAGGACCAACATGGAAGCGATGATGGTGGTATTCGACGGCCTCGAGACCGTCAAGGCGTACGACGTCGATGAGGGTGTCTTGACAAGATATGTCGCCGATATGAAGGCCGCTTACGGATTGGATGTGATAGCCGTCTCTACGCCCCGAGATGCGGTCCAAGGGTCCGACATAGTCGTCACCGCTGGTCCGATATTGAAGCATCCCACGCCCGTGATAGAATCGTCCTGGTTCTCGAAGGGTGCGTTCGCGTGTCCATTGGATTTCGATTCCTACTGGAAGGGCGAGGCGATGCGCTCATGCGACAAGTTCTGCACCGACGATAGGGGACAGCTGGCATACTACCAGACCGTGGGCTACTTCGGGGGCATACCCTCCGTCCACGCGGACCTCGGAGAGATCGTGTCGGGCGCCAAGAGCGCGAGGGAAACGGATGATGAACGCATAATATCAATGAACCTTGGCGTGGCAATCGAGGACATGGCCACGGCTATCAGGGTTCTCGAGATGGCGAAGAGCAAAGGGATCGGCACATACCTGCCCCTATGACTCTATACGATTCCGCGAACTGGTTTATCGGAGGTTTGATCGATGGCGCGCAAATTCGAGGCCACTGGTGATTTCGTCGAGAGGCTCGAGGGGACAGAGCGCAGGAAGGCTATCCCGCCGCTCGAGATCATGGAGCGGATGGGCTTGGATCCCAGCTGGTCTGTGCTCGACATAGGCGCTGGCGTCGGGTATTTCTCAGTGCCCTTGTCCGAGTCAGTGCGTGAAGTCGTCGCCCTCGATGTGGAGACCAGGATGCTGGATGTGCTTCAGGAGCGGGCGGTGTCGAGGAAGCGAAAGAACATCCATGCCCTGCAAGGGGACGTTCTCGCGATACCTTTGATGGCCGAGTCCTTCGATCACGTCCTGCTCGCGTTCATCTACCACGAAGTCAACCTGCCAACCCTGATGCTCGAGGAGTGCGCCCGCGTGCTCAAGCCAGGCGGATGCCTGACGGTCGTGGATTTCCAGAAATGGGAGACACCCTTCGGACCTCCAGTTAGTGAGCGCAAGGCACCGGCCGAGGTCGAGCGGAGGGCGAGGAAATGGTTCAGCCTCTTGGCCGAGTTTGGCGAGCAGGTGTTCTATCAGCTCGAGTTCAAGAAGATGTGAACGGTGGAGAAGGGTATGGCGCCCCGGTCGGGATTCGGACCCGAGTCCCGAGCTCGACAGGCTCGGATGATAGGCCGCTACACCACCGGGGCATTTGGATAACTGTTCTGGGACAGCGTTTTTCAAAGCGGCGTCTTGAGGCAAAAGCGAATGGCGTATTTAAGCGTTGGCGGGTGCACTTGGACCTGGCGTTACATGCGCTGGCATTGTTCTAATCGCACTTTTCGAGCGGAGGGGCAGCCATCGTCGCAGACTCGGGCTGGTCCTGATAGTCCTCGACTGGCTTGCTCGTGTATATGCCGCATTTCATGCAATAGAATGTGATGAAGTCCTCATCCTTGGTGTCTCCCTTCAGCTCCTTGCCGCACTTCCTGCAGTTGGCCTTCATATCGCACAGTTTCATAGTATCCGATCCATCGTCCAACCGTGAACATTCAGGGTCGCTTTAATCTTTCGCAAGTCTCACTTCCAGCGCACCAATATCTCTTCTCGTCTGAACACCCTCACGCTCAGCAAGAGGATCCCGGCATCTGCAGCGAACACCACGCAGCTGAACAGGAGCAGAGGCAGTATACCTGCGCTGACCACCCCCGCCATGCTGAGCACGAAGAATCCAAGCACCGGCAGGACAAGCACACCACCTATCTGCTGCGACACCCTCACATCGTTCACCTTGGACGAGATCAGCACATTCGTGAATATGCTCATCAGACACATGCCTGGCGCGAGCAGGAGCACCACGAGCACCCAGTAGAGGTTCGGGAGCGGATAGTATCCGAGAAACGGTTCGGTCAAGAAGTTGATCGATGCCACGCATAGTACGAACGAGACCCAGGTCGCGACCATGCTCAACACGAAGATGGCTCCCGCCTTCCCCATAAGCAGCTCGAGGTCACTGGCAGGCGTGGCCAGAAGAGGTTCTAGGCTCCTGTTGGTCTTCTCGCCGACGAAGCTGTAGGACGCGGTCACTGTGGGTATCATGACGGGGATTATGATCAGGAGCAACAGGATCATGTTGAACAATATGTCCTTCAGACTCTCCAGCTCGTCGTCCCCGCCTTCCCTGCTGGAACCGGTGACGAAGTTGCCATCATCGATCAGCACGTCCACGATGTTGGAGCCGGTGATTATGCTGTCGTGCAGCATGCAACCATCGATCTCTGACCCGTTGATTATGGAGTCGCGGACGATCGAGTTCCTTATGATCGATTCCTGGATGATGCAGTTCTCTATCGTCACATTATCCATCTGGGCGTCGAACAGGGTCGCGTTCGATATCCGGACGTTCTCGAAAGTGAACTGTATATCGAACTGCAGATCGAGCGGGTCGATGCGCTCCTCGGCGAGCATCCTCAGGGGTGCGACGTAGATAGCTGGAAGCACGAGCGATATTATGATCGGCATTATCATGATGGATGCGAATATGAACCTGTTCTTCCTGAACTCTGCGAGGTCCTTCTTGGCGACTATGATGGCCCTGTCCAGTCTCACCTTTCCTCGCCCCCCACCAGCTTGAGGTAAACATCCTCGAGCGAACGCCTGAACTCGGAGACATATTCCACCCTCGCCCCGGCTGCCACGAGCGCCGACACGATCTCAGGGTTCCTCAGATCCGGGTCGTCCAAGTCCACCAGTATCTTGCCGTTCTCCAACCTGACGTTGCTGGCGAAAGGGAGCCTTCTGATGACATCGACCATCGCATCGATCGGTTCGGACAGCTCTATCACGGTGGTCCTGCCCCAGTAGTCCGCCGCGAGATCCCTCGGTGAGCCTATCGCGAGCGCGGTCGCCCTCATCACCGCGATCCTGTCGCATAATCTCTCGACCTCGTCCAGATGATGGCTGTTGATGAAGACCGTTCGGCCTTCTCGCTTGAGCGTCAATATGAACTCCCTCACGGTCAACGATGCCTGAGGATCCAGTCCTGCAGTGGGCTCGTCCAGGAAGACTATCTCGGGATCGTGCACGAACGCCCTAGCTATCGCGATCTTCTGCTTCATCCCCTTGGAGTAGGTCGCCACGGGCTCGTTCTTCCTATCCCAGAGGTCCAGCATCCTCAGGAGTTCCTCTATCCTCCGCTCCCTCTTGTCCCTGGGCACGCCGTACAGCTGGGCGTAGAAATCGAGGTTCTTATAGGCGCTCAAGACCTCGTACAAGCCAGGTGATTCGGGGAGCACACCTACCATGCTCCTGATCTTCTCAGAATCCTTACCTTTTCCTATCTCGTATCCGCCGACGAACGCGGTACCGCTCGTCTGGCCGATCAGACATGATAGCATGCGCACGGTCGTGGTCTTGCCCGCACCGTTGGGTCCCAGCAGACCGAAGACCTCTCCCTCATCTATCCTGAGGTTCAGGTCCTGAACGGCGACCTTACCATCGAAATCCCTTCCAAGCCCTATGGTCTCGATCATCCGTCCTCCAGCACCGACGTCCGGCCGGTTCCGTTCGATCCGACTGATCAGCGCGCGGACATTACCTTAAGAATGGCTTCCGCAGGTGCACCATCGCATGCCTCGAGAGCCTTCCTCGCCTCGGCAGCCGTGCATCCAGTCTGTCCCATCACCAGCTGCACATCCTCTTCGGGCACACCCTTCTCTTCAGCAGCTGAAGCGTCCGTCGTCCTTGGCCGCTCCTTGGGCTCGCCCACTATCTGGTATGTCTTCTGTCCCTGGACTGTCATTGCGGTGACCGCGGCGTCCGTGAACACGAGCTCCTTGGTCTTAGTCCTGATGATTATCTCCTGAACATCGGAGATCTCCTCTTGGGCGATCCCCATGCGCTTCATCATCGCCTTCATCTGCTTGGGGTTCACCCTGCCGCCTGGAAACATGTCACTACCCCTTCATAGCCTGACTGAGTTCGAGAACATAGGCTGGCCATAAAAGGATTGCGCATCCGTCCCGACTAAATAGATGGGAATCAGATACTCGCCATAGGATGCGTGGGTCAATGGGACAACCGGAAATGCAGGCAGGGACAAAGAGGGTCAAGAGAAGGTACGTGGTGCTCGGGATCGCGGTCGTGGCCATCGTCATGCTCTCCATATTGATGGTGTTCTTCTATACGCAGGCGCTCGACTACAGGAACTCCAAGTTCAAGACTCAATGCGCATCGGTCGAGGAGATCGTATCCTCCATGCCGAGGCTCTCCGACAAGATCAATGAGACCAAGGATTACACGCTGGACAACGGATGGAGACGGTCCGCTTCGCTGTATGCTGAAGCGACCGCGGAGAGCATAGCATCCCTCTGCCATGTCATAGGTGTCGCATATGCTGCAGATGACGAGCGCGCGCTCACATTCGCCGCTCTCAAGACGTCCTTCGATGATCTCGCGGACACATTGAACGTGTGCTACACCGACCTCACCAGCCAGACAAGGAACATCTCATCCGACCTGAGCGTGAGCCTATCCGACTCGGTCGAGGCGCTCACGGACATGTACCCGCTCATATCCGTCGGCATAGATGATTCCGTAGACTGGATGGAGGAGCCATACCAGGCCGTGTCGCGCATGGATCTCGAAGCCCTGAACGACCAGGCGGACCTGTTGGCGGCGGCCCAATGATGCCCCCGCCGCTCTTTCTCAAAACTGGTCACAGGATGCAAATGTTTTATACCCCCAAGAAATCATAAGCGAACAATAGTAGCGTGAATGGTCGGTGCCGCACATGGCTGGCGTAGAAAAAGAATTGATGGACGCGCAGGAAGCGCTGGCGGTTGGAGAATTCGAGAAGGCAGTATCCAAGTTCAACAAGGTCATCAAGGCTGACCCCAAGTGCGCGGATGCGCACTTCGGCAAGGCGGAGGCCTCGGTAGGCGTGCCGAAGTTGACACCAGAGGATGTTATGGAGTCCTACAAGAAGGCCGTGGAACTCGATCCGAAGAACCCTATCTATCAGTCGTCGTACGCGGCATTCCTGATCGAGATCGGCAGGTTCAACGAGGCGGAAGCGGCCTATCTCAAGGCCGCGGAGCTGGACCCAGACAACGCGAGATATTACTTCTCCGAGTTCGGCGTGGAATATACTCTCAAAGCACCCATCGTCATGGAGAAGTTCATGGACGACAACACGAGGGTTATGATCATGAAGAAGGGTCTGAAGTACCTTCTGAAAGCGGCTGGCATGACCGAAGAGGACGCCAAGAAGGTCCTCTGAGACTCAGGCAAGTCGCCTCTCGTTCCGACCATACGAGCATATCCTGCAGACGTTGGTCATTGGATTCGAACAACCAGTGCACACCATCTTGCCGCAGAGAGGGCAGCTGCCTGCGGCCGGTTTGCCGCATAGTGTACACATTCCTAGCATGGTCATGCAATATCATAGCGTTCGCGCCTAGAATAAAACCTTGCTGGGATTTCGGCTCAGATTAGTCTGAGCCATTCGAGCCCTTCCACGACCCCGAGGCCGTGCTCGCTCTTCGTGACATGGTCGGCGGCGTCTCTGGTACGCTCATCCGAATTCCTGATGGCGATCCCCCATCCGCATCCTTGGATCATCCTCATATCGTTCTCCGAATCCCCGATGGCCGCGACCTGCTCGGGCCTCAGGTGCAATATCTCGCAGGCCTTCTGCACGCCGACATATTTGTCCATCCCGCGCTCCATTATGTGGACCGCCCATCCGGTCGTCTGCACATCGACATCGAACAACGCAAGTGCCAGACGGATGGAATCGACATCGTCGACCTGCTTCAACCCGACCTCCGTCTCCCTCCAACGGTCGGTGAAGAGCCGCTCGAGGTCCGTCCTCGAAGCCAGCGACTCGAAAGCCCTCGTCGGTTCATCAGGGTCGCCGATGACCCAGACCTTCTGCCGATAGCATACTATCCCTCCGTTCTCCGCTATGATCGGCCCAGTGAATCCCATGTATGTGGATACTGCATAGGCGATCGGGAGTACGTTCCCGCTGGCGAGCATGACACGCACGCCTGAATCCTCAACGCGCCTCAGGGCGGCTATCGCCTCAAGGCTCATCCTCCTGGAATCGTCCGTGAGGGTGCCGTCAATGTCCACCACGACTGCCTTTACTGCGCCCGGAACCGGCCTGCCATCATCACTCATCATCGTCCGCCCTCAGTTCACCAAGTGTAGTCACTCTCTCCGCAAACGCGTTGTGCTTGTGGATGGACTCCTCGCTCTCGCTCCTGACGGTGATATGCACCGAATCGGGCAGCTCGGCGTAACCTTCCAGCATCTTCCCGAGGATATCTCGGACGACATCCTCGACGAACTTGGGGTTCCTGTGCGCGTCGATCACTACCTGCGCCTCGTCCTCCCGCTTCAGGATGCCGTATGTCGGGCTGCTCAACGAGCCCTCGACTATGCCTATCAGGTCGTCCGCCTCTATCTCCACATGCTCGGGCACCTCGACCATCAGGGTCGTCACATTCCTCTGGTTGTGGGATATCATCGGGATGTCCGGTCCGAGCTCGCCCACCTTGGACGAGATCTTCGAGAATATGTGGTGGACCGTCTCCATGGCGCACGGGCATGCGGTCATACCCTGCACCTTCACACCGACCAGTTTCATCAGCCCGTTGTTGCGTTTGGCGGTCGCTCTGGCCCTCAACTTGAACGACTCAAGGGTGGTGCGCCCGCCCGCAGTGGTCCTCTCGAGGAAGTAGTCCGCCTCCATGCGAACCTCCGCGTAACTCGCGTACTCATGTCTCTCGAGCAGCTCCTTGCATATGCCTCCCGCCAGCTCCTCGAGGCTCTTGACCTTCTGTCGAACGCTCCGGTCGATCATCTCGGTGATGATCTCGACGTTCCTGGACATGTGGGAGCCCTTCTGCGTGGACGGCAGGTCTACGAACACATCGATCAAAGCGGTGAGATGGTTGTCCCTTCCGTTCCTGTGGACCACCACGGGCTTCTTGACTCCGGTTATGCCGACCCGGGTCAGGCGGAAGCCGTTCTCTATCTTTCGGTTCTGAACGTCCAGGGGCCTCATGAATGTCGAACATCGGATAACCCGGGGCTATTAATAAACCATGACGAATTTACTATCCCGACGGTAGCATAGCCAGGCTTCTTAACTACTCGTATCTCTGGCACTTGTAGCAATAGTACCTGTTGTACTCGGGTATGAACGTGAGCGATCCACCACATTTGGGACATGCCCTACCCATAGCCGCGGGCGCCGCCGGGGCCGCAGCAGCCGTCATCATTGCATTCTTCCTCCGCTGTTCGTCCCTGTGCATGGTGATCTGCACAGCAGCTCCGAACACCATGACCGCGAACATGATCACGACGATTACCATCATGTCGAACAGTTCCATCCACAGCATCCCGATCCCGACCAGGAGCCCTCCTACGATCGCCGTCACGACGCCTATCGCCTGCTCCACGAACACGATCGTTACCACGAACGCGACACCTGCGAACACTATGCCTATGAACATGCTGTCGAACACGGTTGAGGATACAATATATGCCAGGAGTCCAGCGACGACTCCGAGCCCGACCTGCATCAGGAACACGAAGACCGTGCTCCCGATCATCGCCCCCAGGAAGCCCACAACAAGTCCTATGATCGGTCCTCCGACTGCCGTGCCATAGGTGAACCCGAATAAGAATCCCAGGATACCGCCAATAAATGACATGACATGCCGCCACACAAGCCGGCCAGCTAATGCGAGCACCACGCCCACGAGCATTATGGCGAACGCGATCAAGAGCGCTATCTCTGGGCTGGTGTTGCTCTCGAGACCGCTAGGGCCCTGCTGCATCATGTCGCTCGTGTAATCATGGCTTCCTCTAATAATCCTTGCTAGGATGCCGCCTCAGCAAAGATAATGCATATGTCCAGCCATATACGAATACGCGAGTGGATGCTGAGGACGGAAGTATGAATTCACAAGAACATCTGGAATCGATCGGGGACGAAGACCGACCCATGAAAGATGAAGTCCCATCGGACAAAGGCAGGCCGTTGCGCATAATGGCCTTCACGCTGTCCGCCACTTGCTTGGTCGTATGCATACTCGTACTGGTGGGGTGGATGACCAACAATCTCGCCCTCGCGAGCGTATCGGTCGACTATGTGCCGATGACGATGAGCGTCGCGATATCCATGCTCCTTCTATCAATCGGAGTGTTCATCCGGGTGCATCTGCGCATGGGCTGCTGCCCGAAGGTCATACCTCTCATCTTGGCGTCGGCCGTGCTGATCATAATGGTCTGGGTCCTGCTGGACCCGATCATCCCGAAGAGTCTCGACCTCGAAGTCTTCCTGCACCCTGGACGTGAACTATCGGAAGGGTATCTCCTGGCCGATACTTCGCCCGTTTCTGCCCTCGTGCTGATAACAGCCAGCGCAGTCACGGTATCCTCTCTGTGCAGCACCGGGAGATGCGGCGCGAGGAACTTCCTCGAATCCATCCTCTCCCTCGGCGTGTTCTCCGTCGGACTGGTAACCCTCTTGGGATACGCATACGGCAACCCTCTGTTCTATGGCGGGGACGTGAGGCCGATATCCCTGCTCTCAGGACTGTCGTTCGCACTGTATGGAATGGCTCTCATATCGTTCCACGGACCGGATTGCTGGCCCACGAACAGGTTCGTCGGCCCTTCGGTCGAGGCAAAACTGCTCCGCGTGTTCCTGCCACTGTCAGTCGCAGTGGTCCTGATCACCGGTTCGTTGAGCAACAGGGCGCTGTCGACATCCAGCAGCCCTGCACTCGCAGCCTCGCTCCTCGCGCTGATCACGGTCATCATCGTCGGTTATTCGGTCGCGAGGATATCCCTCCGTATCGGCGGGCAGATCGACCTGGCCGAGGAGGCGGCAAGACGGGCGGAAGCGGACCTCAGAATCGCGAATGAGAAGCTGAGGGTCCTCGGTAGCATGACCAGACACGACGCCCTGAATCAGCTGGCCGTGGTCTTGGGTAGGCTGGACCTCGTCAGGACCTCCTCGAAGGACCCGTTGGTCCTGAAACAAGTGGTTGAATCCTTGAAATCCGCGGAATCCATCCGGCAGATGCTCCAGTTCACGGCGGAGTACCAGAAGATCGGCGTGAGCGGGTCACAATGGGTCGACGTGCGAGACGCATTCGAGAAAGCCACCGAGCACCTCGAAGCATCGGGCATCCAAGCGACTTCGGAAGTCGGAGGCCTGGAGATCATGACCGATATCATGTTCGAGAAGGTGCTCGCTAACCTCGTGGACAACTCACAGAGGCACGGAAAGACCGTCAAGCGCATATCCCTGCGCCACCAGGTCAAGGAAGATCATATGATGCTCGCCTATGAAGACGATGGCGTCGGTCTCACGCTCGGCGAGAAGGCGAATCTTTTCAGACCCGGCTTCGGAAAGCATACGGGCTACGGAATGTTCCTCTCCCGCGAGATACTGGAGTTCGGAGGGCTGTCCATCTTTGAGACCGGTGACCCTGGAAAAGGTGCACGGTTCGAGATAAAGATACCGAAGGACAGATACAGATTCTCCCCGAAAGACACGTGAACGCAGACTCGCCTCCGATCATCCGTCTCAACGGTCCAGCGCCTTCTTCGAATGCGATTGAAAACCAATATCTACGCCAAGGGCCATTGAGCCGCTATGATATGCGGCGTGGACGAGGCAGGGAGAGGGCCAGTCATCGGTCCATTGGTCGTCTGCGGAGTCGCTGTCAAGACCGAGGACGTGCTCAGGAAGATCGGCGTGAAGGATTCTAAGAAGCTCACGGCGAGCAGACGCGAGACCATCGCGCCGTTGATACGGGAGGTCGCGAAGGTGGAGGTCGTGGAAGTCTCCGCCGAGGAGATAGACGCATTGAGGGAGAGCATGACCATGAACGTGCTCGAAGCCCGTGTGTTCGCTACCATAATCGAACGCCTCTCACCAGAGATAGCCTACCTGGACGCTGCAGATGCGAACGAGGCGGAGTTCGACCGCGTCGTGCGGTCCCAGATGAGATGCGGCGCGCGCACATACTCCAGACACAAGGCGGACGAGCTGTTCCCGGTCGTCTCGGCCGCATCGGTCATCGCGAAGGTCACGAGGGATGCTCGGATCAAGGAGATAGAATCGGATATAGGCGAACCGATAGGCTCTGGCTACACCTCGGACCCGAAGACGATATCTTTCATGAGGAACTGGATCGGTAAGACGGGTTCATGCCCACCGCACACGCGCAAATCATGGAGCACAGCCCAAAACCTAATGATGGTGAATGGCCTCCGGAAGCTGGAATCATTTGAGGGATGAGATTGGTGGAACAACTCCTCACCGAAGCGATACAGAGATTCAACAAGAAGGTCGACGAGGACAAGAAGTTGGAAGAGGAACTCTCCGGCTTCAGGAAGATCGTACAGGTCGAAGTAGAGGACGGCCAATGGTACCACTTCATCCTCGAGAACGCACACGTTCAACAGCTCAACAAAGGCGGTGTCGACAGCCCAGACATACGCGTCATCGCGAGCGCCGAGACCCTCACGAAACTGTGGTCGGGTGAGCTGCGGGTGATGAAAGCCTACGCGACGAGGAAGATTCAGATCAAAGGTTCAATCGAAGATTTACTTCGCCTACGCAAGTTCTTCTGAACGCGTTTCCTGGGAATGTGGAACGGATACGTTTAACTATATTGTCATATATGCTCGAATCAGCGGGGTGGGGTAGTTTGGAAATCCCATCAGGCTCATAACCTGAAGATCGTTGGTTCAAATCCAACCCCCGCTACGGTCTATCCTTTTGATAATATATTAATATCAAAATATTATTGCCTGATATGAGAGCCGATCCCTGCTATCTTTCGAGCCTTACGCTCCTGGGTCACCATTCCCATATTCAGAAGCCTGCAAGTGTCCCTCATGCGAAACCTCAGTTCCCAAATGCAACTGTAGAATCCATCGTCCTTCAGGTGGATAGACGCCAATCTCTTTATCGGCCGAAGGCCGAGCTTGTCGAATAGATGCTTGATGTCTCCGATCACCTCGCTATCGTAGAATGCGCGACAATACTCGATGGCATTGATGCCATGAATGCATGATAGGTCGAGCAATCCTGCCGGGATGTTCCTCCCAGATCCTCTATGTCCGATTACTCTGTCGAGGACAGAGAAATCAATCATTGTATGCCTGCTCTGAACCAGGATGAAGCCGTTGTATCTCTGCCCATAGCATCCGCAGACACTACCTTCGCCATCGCACCAGGGTTGTAGCGCCGCGACCAGAGTGTATGGATCGGTTGAGCCTATTATCCATTTCGGGATACGCATCTCCTTCGCGGATTTTTCGCCTTCAACGACGCCATTCAACATGAGCCAATCCGCCACGAATCTCGAATAGATGAACCCCCTGATCGCCCTCGCGCCGTTCCCTGGGAGTTGAGGTGGTCCGATATCGTAGTCGAACACGTCCTTGCACAGCGACCGGAAATGCTCGTACAGGTCGGTCTCGTGGTCCGCGAACGTTATGTTGACCGTTCCTTCGCCGTCCTTGTCGTCCCGTATCCAGATCGATCCTTCCGCCATGACATACGACACGATTGCAGCGGCCTTTCTCCTGAGCTCGTCGTTGCTTTGCAGTTCTTCGACCGTCGGCAGCCTTAGTCGCTTCTTGCACATCTCGCGGTTGATGTTAGCGGCATATGAGTTCGCCCATGTGCGGCCCTTGATGACCGCAGCATTCCGCACATCTTCTTCCAGTTCTGGGTCTGCTGCGATGGCCAGCATCCTATCCATGATGGACATCGGCATCGTGAGCCTGCCCGAGCGGTAGTAATGCGCTGAAGATTTCGGTATCTCGAGAGCTTTCGCGAGTTTCTCCGTCGTGCCGTACTTCGCCGCGGCGCAATCGACCAGTCTTCTCTGCAGTCCTTGGGGTAGCTCCGCCCTCTCCTCCTTCCTGTACGCGCCCCTCGTTCGTTTCGGACCCATGGTCTCATGGTCATCCGGCTATCTGACCGCATATGTGTCCTGACTGCAGTTAGACTACATTCGCGCATACCCGCGCAGAAATCATGAAATATCATATAGGACACATACCTCGCCGTGACCCCACATCCTACTTGCGCAGATGATCCGAAGAAGAGACGCCTATGTTCCGCCTGTCTGTATTGGGACCCGAGACCCGAGGACGGTTCTGGACCTGGCCTGGGCTATTGCTCGAAACGAGACGTTGTCACCATGATTCGATGTGAATGCGATCGCTTCGAGGAGGCCACCCCGTCAAGGGTCGATGCCAGGAACCGGAAGATCTATGGCGAGATCGAAGAAGAGGGAGAGGACGAGTAAGCTCCTGGATTAGGGGACAAAACGCTTAAATGGAGACAATAGTGTAGCTTCTCCTCTGGTGGAGTTCTGATGAAGGCTGTCATCCTGGCTGCTGGCGAGGGCATGAGGCTCAGGCCGTTGACCGTGTCCGAGCCGAAAGTGATGATCCCGATCGCGAACAAACCGATCCTCGAGTACGTCGTGGAAGCGCTCGTGAAGAACGATGTTAGAGACATCGCGATGGTAGTAGGCTACCGCAAGGAGCGTATAATGTCCCATTTCGAGGACGGGAAGAAGTTCGGCGCGACCATCGACTATGTGGTCCAAGAGAAGCAGCTGGGGAACGCGCACGCGCTTTCTTGCGCAAGGGACCGTCTGTCCGGGGAGTTCATGGTCCTGCCCGGCGACAACATAGTGGACAAGCAATCGATACACGATCTGCTGAATGCGGGCACATGCATGAGTGCGCTCGTGGCGGAGAGCGAGAACCCCTCCAAGTATGGTGTTGTGACCATCGAGAAGGGTGGAATACGCGATGTGGTCGAGAAGCCGGCCGAGCTGATATCCAACATGGTCTTGACGGGCGTGTATTGCCTGAACGATTCGATATTCAAGCACATAGACGATTGCATCTCTGCCGGAGAATATGGGCTCAGCAATGCAGTGAACGCGAGCCTGAAGGAACACAAGGTGACTCCGGTGTTCTCGAGCGGGCTATGGATCGACGCGGTGTATCCGTGGGATCTGCTGGAGCTGAACGCAGCTGGTCTCGAGAACCTCAAGATGGGCACATCTGGCAAGATAGAACCGCAGGTGCAGATCAACGGGCCTGTCGGCATTGGTGAGGAGACCGTCATCAGGTCGGGGACCACGATATACGGTCCGGTGCTGATAGGCGACGGGTGCGAGATCGGTCCCAATGTGACCATCTTCCCATCGACGAGCATCGGCAACAGCGTGTTGGTCGAGCCTTTCACGATGATCAAGAACAGCGTGGTCATGAGCAACTGCAGCATCGGTGCTCATTCATACCTGTCCCATTGCGTCTTTGGCTACGGTGTGAAGTCACAATCGCATCTCATGGCTCCCGGGGCGGAGTCGTATGTGAACATATCCGATGAGTTCTACAAGGTGCCTCACATGGGTGCCATAGTGGGCGAGGACACATCGTTCGGGACCGGCGTCGTCGTCGAGCCTGGAACGATCGTCGGAGCAGGATGTAAGGTATCGAGCGGCGCGAAGATCATGCGGAATCTTCCGAACAGGGCGCTCGTGATATAGAGGACGTTGTATCAATGTGTGGCATCGTAGGTTATGTCGGCTCACGCGAGGCACAGCCTCTCCTGCTCGATAGTCTGAAGCGACTGGAATACCGAGGATACGACTCCTCGGGTCTCGCGGTCGTCGGTGCGAGTCTCCAACTGTTCAAGAGCGAGGGCGAGATCGCGGTACTTGAGGGCAAGATGCCTCGCATGCAGGGCTCGATCGGCATCGCACATACGCGCTGGGCCACTCAGGGGAAGCCGACCACGGTGAATGCGCATCCGCTCACGGATTGTGCTGGCAAGATCGCGATCGTTCACAACGGCATCATCAGCAATTTCATGGAGCTCAGGGAATCGATGACCAGGGATGGTCACACTTTCACGTCCGATACGGACAGCGAAGTGTTCGCCCACCTGGTCGAGTCCGAGTACAAAGGGGACCTCGTCCAAGCGGTCATGAAAGCTGTCTCGAGGATCGAAGGCACATATGCGTTCGCAGTAGTCGCTGAAGGTCGGGACGAGATAGTCGCGACCAGACGCGAGAGCCCGCTGGTCGTAGGCCTGGGCGACGGTGAGAACTTCATCGCGAGCGATGTCACCGCACTCCTGAAGTACACCAACAGAATGGTCTACCTCGAGGACGCGGAGGTCGTCAAGGTCACGAAGGCCAGTGTGACCGTGTTCGACGCTTCCGGGAATGTCGTTCCGAAGACCGCTCAGAAGATCATGTGGAACCTCGATGATGCTGAGAAGGGCGGATATCCTCATTTCATGCTCAAGGAGATATTCGAGCAGCCGACTGCCATACACGATTCGTTGTTGGGCAGGATAGAATCGCTAGACACGGAGCCATTCTTCCAGGGCACTCCGTACTCCAGCGTCAAGATCGTGGCCTGCGGGACATCATATCACGCGGGGCTCGTGGGGAAGTACATCATAGAGGAGCTGTCCAAGATACCCACGACCCTTCAGATTTCGTCCGAGTACAGGTATTCTCCAGTCTCACGTGAGAACCCGCTCATCGTGTTGATCACGCAGAGCGGCGAGACATCCGATACGCTCGCGGCGGCCAGAGAGGCCAGGAAGAGGGGCAACAAGACGATCGCTATCGCGAACGTGATGGGTTCGGCGATCACTCGTGAGGTTGACCACGTGATATACACGCGGGCAGGTCCGGAGATAGGTGTCGCTGCCACGAAGACGTTCGTCACCCAGCTGATCGCGTTGTACATACTCGCGATGGACCTGGGTACTCAGAACAGGACCCTCAGCGCGCTTGCGAAGCGGTCCGTGATCGGCCAACTGAGGAACCTTCCGAGAGCCGTCCAGGATGTTCTTAACAAGTCGTCCGAGATAGAGGAGCTCGCGAAGAAGTACGCTTCAGCTAGGGACATGTTCTTCATCGGTAGGAACATCAATTACCCGATCGCGATGGAGGGTGCGCTCAAGACGAAGGAGATATCATACATCCACGGTGAGGGTTTCCCCGCGGGCGAACTCAAGCACGGACCGTTGGCCCTTTTGTCCAAGGATTCCCCTGTGGTCGCGATCGCCGCGAAAGACCACACTTACGAAAAGATGCTCGCCAACATAAGCGAGGTATCTGCCAGGGGCAGTCCGGTGATCGCCATAGGGTACGAGGGCGATACCGATCTGCAGAAGTTCGCGGACGATGTGATCTACATACGCGAGATACCGCCATTGTTCTCTCCGGTGCCGATCATCGTGGCTCTGCAGCTCTGGTCGTATTATCTCGCAAAAGAACGCGGCTGCGCGATAGACAAGCCCAGGAACATAGCGAAGACGGTCACGGTCGAGTGAAGGAAGTCCGTCTCTAGGTGAGCTTCTCGGTGCAGACATCCCTTCTGGAGCAGTTCGTGCACTTGCCAGGCCTGTTGTGGTTCCTGTGTGCCTCGCCGGTCTTCATTATCTGTCTCATCTCTCCGAGCTTCTGCACGAGCAGGTTCTTCTGATCCTCGTTGTACTCGATCTCGTCCTCGCGCTCGGGATACTTCAGCAACCCGTAAGGTGGCGCCTTCTTCTCCGTCTCCTCTATCAGGAGGCAGTAGGCGACGATCTGGAGCACATGGGAGAACAGGGGACCTCTGGGTGTCCTGCCTTTCTTCTCCTCGACCGGTATCAAATGGTCTGCGAGCTTGATTACGTAATCCGGCCTTCCTGACAGTCCGTACCTCTCGGATCTGAACACCTTCGAGTTGTCCACATCGATGTATTCGATCTTCCCCTTGACCCTGAACTCGTCCCTGAGGGTGCTGACGATGTTGGTCGACATCAGGGATCTGTAGAGGAAGTAGGATGCGCCTATCAGCCAGATGATCGCCACAAGTTCCAGTATCTGCGCCATCTCCCGGCTGCTCTGTATGAATGCCACTGCATTCAACGCGATCACCACTGCGACGATCGCGAACACCAGGATTATCTTCTCGTAGTCGACCAGCTTGCTCTGCATCGTGGACCGAGACGCCTTGAACAGGAAGAATGATGCTGCAAGGATCCAGATGAGTGCGACCACACCCATGATCTCGCTGATGGAGACGGCCTCCTCGAACGGCAAAAGCCCCAGGCCGGTGATGGCTATCAGCGTCGCGACGACGGCGTACCAGAAGACCATCCTCTCAGATTCCTTGGCGATCTTCTCGCCAACATCGATCTTCCAGAGTGATTGGCCCAGCTCCTCGTGCCGCGTGATGCCTTTCTTGAGCGCGTCGTTGCTGGGGTCGTGCTCCTTGCTCAACCACCAGCTGAGAGGACAGTAGCTGAACTTCTCCAGGTCTCCGGCAGAGATGTACTTGTCCTGGTCAGGGGTGGTCATGGCCATGCCGTCGATTATGCCTGTCATTGGTCAATAATCTTTCCAGGTGCTTCGACTTCCCGGGCATCACCACATTCTTCAAAATGCGACCCGTCTAGTAGGGTTATTCCCTCTGGCGGTTCTATACCTTCGATGTATCCGAACCAGTACACGACAGCCCCCGTCCCGAACATCTCGGTGTACGGCTGTAGCTGCCTCCTGACATTCTTCTTCAGTTCTATCTCGTCTCCGAAGGACGCCTTGGACTCTATCCAGTAGATCTTTGTGCCATCTATCTGGATGGGTTTGTCCAGGAGGCAGTCCGGGGTCTTCGTGTGGGTCTTCCTCAGCTCCACCTCGGTGCGGTACTTGATGCCTCTCTTGTCCAGCCAGTCCTGGAGCAACTTCTCTCCCCACACTCCCCTCTCGTTCTGTACCTGGGTACCCTTCGGGGAGTATATGATGTCCTCTTCAGCGACCTGCATCAGCTCTTTCTTGAGTCGCTTGTCGTGGCAGGTATCCAGATCCCGGATGTACTTCCAGTACAGCTTCCTTGTCAGCCTTATCTCCGGTGCGAGCATGAGCCCCAGCAGCACCGGCGGGAAGTTGATCCTCCTGGCGAGTTTGGCTATTGATACGCCCGCTCTCCATTCCTTCGCGAGCTTCTTGATATCCTTCTTGACGATGTAGAATCTTCTGGTAGCATCCCGAACGGTCCGCTGTGAGTATATCACCAGCAGCAACTCCCGGTCGAGTTTCATGCTTTCGGCCAGGTGGTCTATGTCGTTCGGGTTTCTGAGCTTAAAATATATGTCTTTATAGTCTTCGTATTTCATTAATTCACTGTCCAGCATCGCTGAACGATCAGTCCGCAACGCTATTTTCTGGTCGGAACTATCCTCGAAAGTCTATTTATTACTTTGCGGGGTGAACAGGGGGTATCCTCACATATGGACTTTCCAACTGGCGCAAGCTTGAATACGGCGTAAGTCATGGTGTCGCTTCCACACCTATCGCTTAGTGGAGGTGCCGTGTTCATCCATGAGTGGTGCTAGAAAAGTCATACTGCCGTCGAGATACATCCAAGGGCAAGGGGTAATCAGCCAGCTGGGCGCACATGTGAAGCAGCACGGGTCCAAACCGTTCGCGGTGGGTGGCAGGACGGGCTTCGTCAAGGTCAAGGCCAGGATCCAGGCCAGTCTTCTCCAGGCCGGCGTGCCGTTGGCAGGGTACGACGACACCGTCACCGAGTGCACCTACGCTAAAATAAACGAGTTGGTCGCCAAGGTCGAGGAGCTCGAGGCGGACATATTGATCGGATGCGGCGGCGGAAAGGCCGTGGACACCGCCAAGGCCGTCTCGGAGAAGCTCCAGCTGCCAGTTATCTCGATACCTACCCAGTGCGCCACGAACGCCGATCAGATGGCCGATGCGGTCATATTCTCAGAGGACCACAAGTTCATCGAAGACCTTTACCTGTCCCAGGCACCGATCCTTGTCCTGGTCGACACGGAGGTCGTCGCCCGCGCCCCGCCGCGTTACCTGGTCCAGGGGATGGGCGATGCGCTCGCCTGCGGATTCGAGAAGCCCGCATACGCGGAGGCCCAGAGGCTGAAGAAGGCCCCTGTTCTGGCCACGACCGCCGCGCTCGAGGTCAACCTCCGATGCTTCCAGACGCTCATGACGCACGGTATCCAGGCGAAGAAGGATGTCGAGGCGGGCAAGATAACGGACGCCGTCGAAGCGGTCGTGGAGGCCATCAAGCTTCAGAGCGGTTTCGGGTTCGGAGGAGACGGGTGCGCGGCCGCGCATGCTGTCCACAACGGTCTGACTATCGTACCTGGGCTCGTGCGCAAGCACGGAGAGATCGTCGCCTTCGGCACGCTCGTCCATATGATCCTGGAGAAGAGATCCATGGGGGAGATCGAGAGGGTCATGCGCTGGTGCATGGCCATCGGACTGCCGACGAGGCTCGAAGATTTGGGCAGACTGGATATGAGCTATCTTCCCAAGGCTGCGGAGAAGGCGTGCGATCCCAAGGACAGCATGTCGAACATGCCGTTCGACGTATCGCCAGGCATGGTCTTGGACGCGATGTACGAGGTGGATCGGATGGCGAAAGCCATCCAGTGACCATTCTACAAAGGTGGTGCCTGGCTCGCTTCCCAAGGCGGGAAAGGATAATATACGCCCATCACGATTCTTCAGATGCCGCTGACAGGGCGGCAGAAGGGATGAATTAGAGGAGGCATTCAAAATGAGTAACGCAATGAACACGATTCTAGCATCAGGAAACACGCCGCCATGGCTCCCGCGAGATGTCGCCGAGGGAAGGAGATATGCATGGTGGGCGCAGATAATGTTCCTGCTTGCCGGACTGATTTGGTTCATCATCGCAATCGTGGATATCACACTATACGCAATAGATGGTGGACCCGGAAAGCTCGCAGCGGGCATATTCGGCTTCTTCGCCCTCGTGATCTGTTTCATAGCATCGGTGTTCCTCAAGAAGACCGTGCTCGATGCGATCGACCAGGGTAGGTTCCATGACGCGAAGAACGACACACTCGTATGGATATTGATCGGACTGTTCGGGTTCGCACTGCCGTCGATCCTGCTCATACTCACGTATGTCAAGCTGGGAGACGCGCTCGCCGCCCAGGCACCGACGGGCTACCAGCCCTATGCCCCAGGGACCGTCCAGGCACAGGCTCCGGGACAGCCATATGTACCGCCACCGGTACCACCTGCAGCACCTGCACAGGCACCGCCTAAGGGTGCGCAGCACCCGGCGGCACACGGGCCACACACCCCGATGGTCAGGTGCAAGAACTGCAACGTCCAGTTCCCGACCTTCATGCACACCTGCCCGAACTGCGGGAAGCCGAAGGACGGATGAACAGCAAACTATTTCCATCAGCCTATCTTTTCATATTTTCACGGAACAGTGTATACGATGGCGGAACTCCTCTACATGAAGGGTGTCGAGTCCAATTACATCCGAGAATTCGATGCGAGGGTCGTCGAGCGCGGCTTCGATTATGTAGTCCTCGACAAGAGTGCATTCTATCCTCTCGGCGGCGGGCAACCGTCCGATACAGGGCGTCTTGAATGGTCCGGTGGGAAGGCCGATGTGCGAGAGGTCACGAAGAAGGATGGCATTAGGCATCACCTCGTGCAGAACCCTGACCTGGTGCCAGACGAGGTGAAGGGCGTGCTCGACTGGGACAAGCGATACGCACACATGAGGATGCACACGGCGCAGCATGTCGTGTCCGGTGTCGTGTACGATCTCTGGAAGGCAAGGACCGTGGGCAATCAGTTGTACCACGACCGCTCGAGGATCGACTTCGCGCCAGTCAAGTTCACCGATGAGATGATCGCGGAGCTCGAGACGAAGACGAACGAGATATTGTCCTCGGGAGCTTCGGTCGACATAGTCACCACGGACAGGGTGGAGCTTGAGAAGAATGTGGATTCACAGCGGGCCAACCTGGACCTGCTACCCAAATCTGTGAGGGAGTTGCGTGTCGTCATCGTGAAGGATTTCGATATATGTCCGTGTGCGGGAACACATGTGAGATCCCTCTCCGAGATAGGTAAGATCAAGGTTGTCAAGAAGGAGAACAAGGGTAAGGACAGGGAACGGATCACATACGAGCTAGTGTAGTTATTTTCTCCCGCCCAGGCCCACGTCTAGCGGCAATCCTTCTAAACACTTAAGTACGCGCCGTCCCGATATTCGCCAAGGGAGGCAGAAATGGTAGAATCCGAGACTATCTCCGAGATATCGAAGATGTCAATCCGATTTAGCGCGGCCTTTGCGGTCATAAGCGTCGGTCTGATGTATGTATACATCGCGGTCACCGACGCCTCGCTATCAACCAAGGTGCTCTGGTCTTCGGCTCTCTCTATGGGAGTCGCGATCGCGTTCATGATAACTTGGACGATTGCCAGGGACGCGGTCCGTCAGCGCGAACGCGAGCGTAAGAGAAAGCAGATGCCTTGAAACCCGACAAATCATTTCTCCGCTTCTTTGTCGTCGCGGATATCCTTTTCGTTCTCGGATGCATCGAGCAGCAGCTCCATCAGGTCGACCACGTCTATCCCGGGTACCGTCCTGAGCTGCGTCTCGCAGAACGGACAGCATGTGATGATGGTGGTCGCGCCGGTCGCTTTCGCCTCGGCTATCCTCTTCGATGCTAGATCCCTCGACAGCTTGGGAAACGCGGATTGGAGACCCGCACCCGCCCCGCAACATCTCGACTCGTATCTGCTGTTGGGCATCTCCACTAGGTCCGCGACCGCCTTCACGATGTCCCTTGGCTCTTCGAACACTCCGCCCAATCGACCGAGGTGGCACGGGTCGTGGTATGTCATCTTCTCATGGGTCTTGCGCACCTTGAGCTTCCCGCCCTTGACGAGGTCGGAGACTTCCTGGGCGACGTGGACTACCTGTATCTTCGATCCCGCCTTCTCCAACGACTCCTTGAGGGTCGTGTAACATCCCGGGCAAGCGGTGACTATCTTCTTGATGCCGAGAGACTCGAACTTCTCGAGGTTCTTCTTCTCAAGGTCTTCGAATGCCTCCGTCTGCCCCACCCGTCTCAGGGTGGAGCCGCAGCATGGTTCGTCCTGTCCCATCGTCGCGAACTTCACACCCGCCTTCTGTAGGAGCTTGGCGCTCGCGACGAGGCTCGGGATCAGCGGTTTCATGACAGCTGAGGTGCACCCCGCGAAGAACAATGTATCCTGTTTTCCTGGAGCCGCTTTCGGTATGTTCAATCCTCGGGTCCATCTGTTCCTGGCGCTCCTCGGTTGGAACCATGGGTTGCCGTAATTCTTGATGCTCGCGACCAGGGATGCGTGCTCCTTCATCGGGGCGATCCCATGCTTCAGCAGGTATTCTCTGAACGCTCTCGTATGCTCCGTGTTCTTGAGCGAACACCATCTGTCGCAGTTGCCACAGAGCGTGCACTCGAACGCTGCCTCGACAACTGCTGGGGTTATCTCGAATCTTCCCTGGAGCAGGCCGAGCATCGTCCTGTTCCTCCCCTTCATGCACAATGTCTTGACTTTCAGGCTCTGATAGACCGGACAACCACGTTCGCAGAATCCACATGAGGTTCCGAAGCAGGTCTCCAGCTCGTCCTTGAACTCCTCTAGGCTGTTCAAGGCGAATCGCCTCTCCTGAGGAATTTCTTGCCAGGGTTCATTATCTCCTTCGGGTCGAAGAGTCTCTTGATCTCCTTCATGTATCTCAGCGAAGCCCCGTGCTCGAGTTCCAGGTACGGCGCCTTCTGGTAAGTGTCGCTCATGAAGGTGCTCATCGTACCTTCGAAGGCTATCGCCATCTTGCTGAGCTCGTCGTGGTACTCCCTGAACCGCTTGACCTCTTCTTTGCTCCTGTAATCCACGAACACGGCGCATGAGAGGGAGAAGCCGATGCTGTTCGGATGCTCGAGATAAGCATTCATGCCGAGTATCTCCAGCCTGTGCTTCTCCGCAGTCTGGATGAATTTATGATAGAATTCCTCTAGTCGTCCGACCGGGATTCCTGGATCGGCAGCGCCGAACTTCTTCTTGGTCTGGGAGTCGGGCCACTTCTGCTTGAATGGCTCGAACTCGAGTGTGTATTTCGAAGCCCACCAGCTTTCGACCAGCTCCCGCTCTTCGACCAGCTGCGCTTCGAACTCCTTGGATAATTCGATCGCCTGCTCTCTCTGGAAGTCGACGACCTTCTTGTCACCTGCGAATGAGATCGCGAGAAGAGCTTCCGCCCATGCTGGGATGGTCGGGTCCTTGCCGAACTTCTGTTTGTATGAATGGGTATAGAACTTGAGCCTGTGCTTGCAGTTGATGTGCGCAGCCTCGATGCACAGTCCTGCTTTCAGTAGACGGCTGAGATAATCCACGGCAGCGCCGAGCCTCGGGAAGACGAGCATGTCCACGCGTCTCGTCTCTGGTATCGGTTCGAGTTTCAGCGTCGCCTCGGTCACGACGCCCAGCGTGCCTTCGCTTCCTGCAAGGAGGTGCATGAGTTTGTATCCCGAAGAAGTGAAGTGTGCCTTCCGATGGCCCAACTCCAGGACCTCTCCCGTGCCAGTGACCATCTCCGCGCTTAACAGGCAATTCAGTATCTTGCCGTATCTGACCCCAAAAGTAGAATCATTGTCGCAAGCGATCGCAGACCCCACCGTGCTCACCCATTTCGATTCAGGTTGATGCGGCAGCCAGAGGTCGTATGGGTGAACGGCATCGTTGACTTCTTGCAGCGTCGCGCCTGCCTGGACCCTTATAGTCTGATTCTTCGAATCCACCTCGACGACCGAGTTCATCGTGGTCGTGTCTATGTAGATTCCACCATGGATCGGGACTGCTCCCCCGAGCATGCCTGTGAGTCCACCACCTGCAGTGACAGGGATGTCGTGTTCAAAGGCAATCTTGATCGTTCTCTGGACATCGCGAGTGGTCCTGGGAAGGACAACGACATCTGGTGGGTTGAATTCGGTCGGAGTCCTCGGGCTCCAGTCTGTCCCATACACGAAGAGTTCCGCTGGGTCCGTGAGGACCTTCTCCTTGCCCACTGCTCCTATGAGTTCGTCGATGTAGGACATCTTATTCTGTGGTTAGCGAAATCGAAATACAAAAGCTTGATTGTTCCACAATAATGTACATTGCAGGCGAGTCGTGCAGGCGCAGGTCTATGGCTCTTCGTAGTCTGGTGACTCGCGCTCCTTCTCGGCCATCTTCCTAACGATTCGAATCGCCCTTTTCTCTTGATACTTCTGCCAAGCCCCGCGGTACGCCCATCCAGCATTCATCTCGATTACCCAGTACCAAATCATTCCTGGCATTAGGCCTGCCCACCACCACATGTATGGTTGGCCATCAGAGTCATCGACATCACGGTAGAAGCTGAATGGGTAGAACCGCCCTCTGTTGCCCAACACCCTCCAGTTGCCATACCCAAACCCGAATGGGAATGCTATTCCCAAGAATGCCACGAGCGGTGAGAGCAGGCCTATGTACAGACCGAAACCGACTGCGACCGAGGATGTCTCGCTGTTGACGATGGTCGCGATGCCGGTCGTGAAATAAATCATCGCGATTCCCCCGATCTGGGTGGCTGAAGCTATTGGTGATATGAAATTGAATATCGTCGCCATCAAGAAGATTATCGCTCCCAGAGGCAGGATGAGATCGAGCGATAGGCCCAGGTGACCCGCGCCCGTGATGAGGTCGAAGAGCGAATATCGCTCGGAGCCGTTTCTGATGATCCATGGCAGGAACAGGGACACTGCTCCGATGCACCCTCCTATGATTGTGTGCAGATTGACAACAGTGATGTGTTGTGTATCTCCCATCCGAGCCTGTACTACGCTGTCTGGGCAAATATTCTTTGTTTGCACGGCATGCATATGCTCATAAATCAATGGTTTCAACGAAGCGAAGTTCAATTATCCCAGTTCGCAATCACTGTACTATCATAGGAAGCGGTGCTAAGATGTCTGGCAAGATACTTGAGAACGGTTTGCTGTATGGACTCGAAATGCCGTCTTCATACACCACTCTCGAGGATGAATCAGTGAAGACTCTCAAGGAGGTGCTCGAGGACTACCCGAAGGCATCCAGGTTATTCGACATGCTCCAGACGGACCCCGAGGTCAAGACACTGTTCAACTTAGCTAATTTCATTGCAGTGCGCAAACTCGGCTACAACGACCATGGTCCCATCCATGCGAAGATCGTCGCTGCCAATGGCATGCGTCTTGTGAGATTGGTTCTCGACAGCGGTGGGAAGGTCGAGCTGGATTCCATCAGCGGTCTAGGGATGACCGAGGACGATGCTCATCTCATAGTGCTCGCCGGCTGCATATTGCACGACACGGGCAACGCAGTTCATAGAATAGAGCATGAGATGTTCAGCGTCATGTATGGCAAGAGCATACTTGAGAGGCTCTTGCCGGAGATCTATCCTGACATATCCGAGAGGACTGCGATTATCCAGCAGGTGCTTCATACGCTGTATGCTCATGATGTCGGTGAGAACGCCCTCACGATCGAGGCAGCCATCGTGGTCATCGCCGACGGATGCGACATCACGAAGGGCAGAGGTAGATTGGCATACGATCTCGGAAAGCACGATATACACTCGATCTCCGCGCTCTCCATCGAATCCGTCAACATCACGAAGGGAAAGGAGAAGCTGATCGAGATAAACGTGAAGATGTCAAACTCTGCTGGCATATACCAGCTCCAGGAGACCCTCGGAAAGAAGGTCGCGGAGAGTCCGTTGAAGGACCACATAGAGATAGTCGCGGAACTGGTCCCGTCAAAGGCGAAACCGGATTTCAAGGTGTTCGACAGGATCGTCTTCTCGGATGGCAAGTACAAGAACGCCTAGAGCGAGAAGAGCGGGACGGCTGCGAGCAACATGGCTAGAGCAGCATATTGCTTGATGTTCAACTGTTCCTTGAGCCTGAACTTGGCGACTGCTATGGTCAGAATCGGATACAGGTTTGTTATCGGTGAGACGATGGACACGTTGCCGTGTGCGAACGCCAGATAGAGTGTTATCCCTCCGGCTGCAAGGAACAGCATGGATATCTCCAGTATCTTCAGGTTTGCCTTAGGCATCTCGAACTTGCCTTTGGTCGTGACGAGCCAATAGATGGTCCACATCACGGGGCATACGACTGCGTAGACGCCTATGAAGTTCGTGTCTCCCATCTCGTTTATCGCGCCCTTGGCGACCATCGCTGATGTTCCCCAGAAGAATAGGGATGCCACTGCGAGCAGGATCCCGAGTAGCTCGAGCTTCTTGTTGCCGTTGCCTTTCGTCGGCGCATATGTAAAAATCAACATCGCGCTCACGACCAGCACGACCCCTGCGCCTTCTCCTATGCTCATGTCCTCTCCGAGGAATATGAGTGCGAGGAAGACAGTCCACGGAGCATACGCTCCTGCGATAGTTCCGAGGATGCTGACCTTTCCGTGCTTCAGCGCTTCATAGTATGTGATATATGCAGCGCCCGAGAGCGCGGCTGCGGCGATGGCCTGCACCCATATCCAGCCATCATATGCCCCTTTCTCATGGAAAAGCAACCAGTAGGCTGCCCACATCGCGAATATATTGACGCTGAATAGGAGCAGATAATTGGCCGACGATATCTGTGTCCTGGTCTCCTTCACGAACACTTGGCCTAGCCCATAAAGGATTATAGTCGCAATCGAGAAGGGCAGCCAAAGTAGCTCCATCAAGATGCGGGATATCCATTGACTAGAAATACATTTCTGGGGCACTGTCGTTTGAATCCCGGAATTTACCCCTTAATTAAGACAGCCAGCTATAATCTTCAAAGCCAGAGGCTTCCGATAAGTTACCTCTGAATTCTTTGACGATGAGAACCGAGCCGAGTTACTTGGTAGCCTTCGCCCGATCCTCCTGAGACATGTGCGCCAGTCGCTCAACTTCTCCCGTGTCAAGCTCAAGCTCATTGGCCACCCGTCGACCATAGTCTGCGTCTGCCTTGAAGAACAGGGCGGTCTGTCGAAGCTGTATGCGCTTCTGGGCTCCGCTCAAGTGGCTCACTATATTGCCAACCAGGTTCTCGCGGTCCCGTTCGGTCATTACATCCCTATACAGATTGCCGGGCTGCACGAAATCGTCGTTGGGATAAGAATAGGGGTGGCGGTCTGCCTTTCCAGAGACGTCGAACGAGGGGTCCTTCGCTGAAATGTCTGGACTGGGTCCGTCGAAGCTGTTCGGCCAGTAGTTCGGACCCCCGCCTCCGCCCGAATCGGTGCGCATGAAACCATCACGCTGATAATTCTGTTCGGGCGCGTTCTTCGACGCGTTTACCGGTATGAGATGATAGTTGGGTCCCAGCCTGTGGAGGTGTGTGTCGTGATATGAGAACAGACGCGCCTGTAGCATCTTGTCCGGGGATGCCGCGATGCCAGGAACCAGGTTGCTCGGAGAGAAGGCCGCTTGCTCGACCTCAGCGAAATAGTTCACTGGATTGCGATTCAGCACCAACTTGCCGATCTTCACAGGAGGGAAATCAGCATGTGGCCAAACTTTCGTGATGTCGAGTATGTCGAACCGATAGTCCTTCGCCTGTTCGGGAGTCATTATCTGCATCTCGAGAGTCCATGAGGGATAGTCTCCACGGGCGATAGCGTCGTAAATGTCCCTCGTCGCGTGATCCGGGTCTCTGCCTCGCGTTGCCGCGGCTTCCTCTCTCGTGAGGTTCTCGATGCCCTGGTCCGTCTTGAAGTGATATTGCACCCAGTAGTAATCCCCCTTCTCGTTGTACCACTTGTAGGTGTGACTGCTATACCCGTTCATGTTCCGATAGGTAGCAGGGATGCCACGATCAGAGAACAATATGGTGATTTGGTGGATCGACTCCGGTGTGAGTGACAGGAAGTCCCAGAACATGTCAGGATTCTTAAGATTGGATGAGGGGTTCCGTTTCTGAGTGTGTATGAAATCCGGGAACTTCATTGGGTCACGGATGAAGAAGACCGGAGTATTGTTGCCCACCAAGTCGTAGTTGCCATCCTCCGTATAGAACTTGACGGCGAAACCTCGCGGGTCGCGCTCGGAATCCGCTGACCCTTTCTCCCCGCCGACGGTCGAGAATCTGGCAAACACCTCTGTCTTTTTCCCGACCTTGGACAGGAACTTGGCCTTCGTGTACCTAGTGACATCAGCGGTGACTTCGAAGTATCCTCCCGCGCCCGCACCTTTTGCATGCACTACACGCTCAGGGATACGTTCACGGTCGAAGTGTCCCAACTTCTCCAACAGGTGGACGTCCTGGAGAAGAACGGGGCCCCGTGCTCCAGCGGTTTCACTGTTCTGGTCATCTCCAACAGGCACTCCGAATGCCGTGGTGAGTCCCTTCTGCTTTCTGTCGCTGCCCATGCATCTATTCCTCCAATTGCACAAATCGCTAGGTTTGTATTAAGAGATTGCCACTGATATGTTCGTTCGTAGTCTCTCAGAGCCCAACCGGGTATTGACCCGGAATCTACCCTTGATCAAACTGCCAAGTATAATCTTCAAAGCCAAATGCAGGCCAAGCAACTACGGAATTCTTTGATGGTGAAGAAATGAGGTGGACTTCTCGGCAGTGTCGACCGCTATCTCGGCGATCTCGAGGACCATCGTCAGCGAGATCGGCCGCTGAACTAAGGATCGAACTGGCATCGTTGCAGGTGCTGTCTGTGAGATAGTTGAAGCCCAGTAATGCATTTAGATATATTGGAAATCATTATAAACTCACAATTACATCGATTCACCGTGAATGAAAGGCTCGTGAGACAGATAGTGATTTCGAATCCACAGTGGAGAGGTGAATCCCTCGCTGAGCACGTTGAAGAAATCATCCTAAGGGAATCGATTGAGGAGTTGACAAGCTTCGCCGACGACAGGCAGATTGTCCTTGTCACGGGGCCGAGGAGGTCGGGGAAGACCACGGCAATCACCAAGACGATGCAGGATTTGCTCGACAGGGGCGTTAATCCAAAGAACACTATGTACTTCTCCTTTGACGAAGTCCTCTCGAGGGAACACACAGTCCTCGAGGATGTCGTATCGTACTTCCTTGAGAACGTAGTTCCAACCAAGCCTTCGAAGAAGAACCCAGTATTCCTGTTCCTCGACGAGATACAGTTCATTCATGAATGGCCTACCATCCTCAAGCGCATCTATGAGACGAAACCGAACGTGAAGATATTCGCATCAGGGTCGTCGTCGCTCGGGTTGAGGAAGGGCATGGGCGAGAGCCTTGCGGGAAGGGCGTTCGATATCACCATTCCGACTTTGTCCTTCCGAGAATATCTTGCGTTCAAAGGGATTGAGGTGCCACGAATCCCACCCATCGGGTCGGACACGCCGGTTCCGGAGTCATTCATGCTCATTCAGAATGAGGTCACGAACGCATTGGCTAACTACCTGGTCAGAGGGGGATATCCGGAGACGGTCGACATGCAACCCATCACAAAGGTGCACAGATACATCCGACAATCCGTCTTGGATAGAGTGGTGTATCACGACCTTCCCGAGACTGAGAGCATCGCGAGCCCTGCGAGCATGATGCACCTCCTGAAGATACTCGCCTCCATGAGTTCTCAGATGTTCGAGATCGCCAACATCGCGCCGGACATAGGAATGAAGGCACAGACGGCCTCGAAATACCTATCCATTTTAGAGCGAGCAATGCTCTTCTCGACATGTTACAACTACACCAAGAGCATGGTCAAACAGGCGCGCTCCTCGAAACGATCGTATCTCACGGATACGGGACTGATCAGCGCCCTCCTCGGACTGGATGATTCGACGGGAACTCAGGAACTCGGAAGATTGGCGGAAACCGCTGCGTATAACCATCTCTCGAGGACTTCGCAGATATTCTTCTGGAGAGACCCGCAGGGGAACGAAGTCGACATAGTGCTGCCATCAAGACACGGTCCTGTTCCAATCGAACTGAAGTACCAGACCAGCATCTACAAATCTGACGCGAAGGGACTCGCGAGGTTCTGCGATGTGCATGGCTGCAGCAGAGCCTATCTTGTTACGAAAGACAGGGATGGAACCATGGAACTAGGCG
>Ga0180007_10000287_pt1 | contig 90098 bp, 89 predicted proteins | sample MM_PC_MetaG_FD_121122 | JGI IMG/M metagenome (GOLD analysis project Ga0180007, IMG submission 121122) | Groundwater microbial communities from the Aspo Hard Rock Laboratory (HRL) deep subsurface site, Sweden - MM_PC_MetaG | ecosystem: Environmental > Aquatic > Deep subsurface > Groundwater...
AGCGAGGGCCAGAGCCAGGGGATACCGGAACGTGGAGAATTTTATCACCATGGTCTACCTGATTGCGGCCCCGATTCAGGTCGTGGTGGCTTCATGATTTCCACGTCAAACGACGAAGAACCAGGAATATCAAAGGAACACCCCGAATTATTTCTATCCTCATTACACTTGGCAAACTGCTTTACCAGCTGGCTACGAAACTCAAGAGGAAGCTGCGAAGGATCGCCATACTCCAAGAGCACATCAGGGGCCATGACAAACAAGCGCTGTCGAAAACGCTCATCCCATAAAGATAACCAGGCAGCGACAGCCTCCATTGATGGCCTGACAACTGAAACGCCATACTTATCAGCAAAGAATAGCCGTTCAATTGCCCGGCGATTCTTTCCTTGTGCAATCAGTTGGTAAAACCACTTTGCTCCAAGGTATTCCCTTACTGACCGATGATGAAAACGAACTCTACCGTATGTAGCCTCATCGAATATGGCTCTATTGAGCAAGGCATTGATCTGTGTAGCTGTCCAGTCAGATAGCACTTCAGCAGCTTCTATAGACTGAGAAAGACGGTCCGGCGCAATCGGATTATCAGGAATGATGACGCTACTTTTTCTACACATAGTCAATGCAGCTGCTAATCGAGTTGCACCCATAAGTGCCAGCTCACTACTCAGAGGTCTTCTTTGATCTCTTTCCGAGTTCACTTCGCGGAGCTTTTTTTTGATACTAAACTCCATCATGACCGAGAACGAATCAATTTTACCGTACTCAAGCCAATAAGCAATTAGGTCCAGCAGGTCTTGAGGTCTAGCTGCGAATATCTCTGCATCAGCACGTTCGATGGCGTCCATGAATGATGAAACATCATTAATGCCTCTGCCAGACGCAAATATGCGCATCATTTCAGTTGATAAAGGGTCGAGCGTATAGAGAATAGGTGCTGTATCTATTGACACCTCATCTACACTGTCCTGTTCTGTCTTTTTAGATTGAGAAGTGGAAGGATGGTCAGGTCGAATGGAGAGTGGCAATATTTCTTCCACAGTTTGAAGATCGGCTGTCGCCTGCCAGTCGCTCACTCTCGATGCAATAACAACATTAGCGTTTGATAATGAACCATTAAGATGGTGTGCAAGACGATTCAAAGCTCTTCTAAAAAAAGTTGGGTTAGACAATTTTGCCTCATCAACAGAATCAAGAAAAAACCATGCGGGCTCCTCTGAGCTAGCCCATATCTCAAATTTAGTTAAATCTTCGGAGGATAAAATATAGCGAAGTTCATCTCCGGCCAAATCTTCGATTGGGAGGTAAAAAGCGTTTTTCCCCTTCTCCTGAAGCTCTTTTGTTTTAGCTTTGAGCTCCTTCGTTTTCCCTGTACCCGCCTCAGCAAGCAGGACAACCCGACTATGCGAAAGGACGTCGGCCCATGAGTCGGCCTTACCGCCCAGCATTGCCCGAATATGTATTTCTTCCTCAGAAATTTCTTTTTCATTAGAAATTTGATGGAAAGTCCTATTTAATTCTATGTACATGGCACACCTCTAAGCATCATCAATATTGGCACACCATATACCCCCCAGTTTCCTTTCCAGTCAAACACCGCCACGTGTGAGTATATTTCGAAAAGGTCTGTCCCACTGTCCCAAACCCTATGGATTGGGACAGTGGGACAGTTCCCCGAAATGGCTCAAACTCGCCTTTTTAGGCCGCTTTCAGCCTCCTATGGACAGTACTGGGAGACATATTCAACTCACTGGCAATGTCCCGCACGCTCATGCCTGACTCACTCATGGCTTTAATCTTGTCTTGCTCAGCGGCCTTGAGTTCAACTGTTTCCCAGAATAGAGCTCCCTCGTCAGTGCTCCTTAGAACTGTGACTAGCGGCCTAACGGCCTCTCCGCACTCGCCTCGGGCCTTCTCAAAGTGAATCTCGAACCTAGCGCCCTGCTCAGGGTCAAAGTCCATTGGGCGTCTCAACGCGAGCACAACGTCTAGGATATCCTCTTTGGCGCTTGTGCCCCGTTGCCCGCCCCCTTTGCCCGCATGGTGGACCAGCAGCACGGACTTCCCACGCCGCCTCAAGTCTAGAATCCAACGCTGAACAGGGAGCCAGCTTTCCGCGTCATTCTCGCGGCCCTTCCTGGCAAGAGTCGCAAGGTTATCCAGAATGATGAGGTCGGATTGTTCCACCAGTTCATCCAGGGCGGCTTGCCCTTCCTCGCTGGCAAGGTTTGGCATCGGACTGCTTTGCGCATCTGGCGTGACAAACCTAAGAGACCCTTCAGGAGGAATGTTATACCCCGCTCCCGACATAATACCCGCCAAGCGCTCTTTCATCGCCGCTAGGGGCATCTCTCCGTCTACATACAGGACACGGCGAGGCATAGGAGCCTGGAACCCCCAGACACTGCCTCCAGTGGCGACGGCATGAGCTATGGACAAGCAGGCAAAGGTCTTGCCCATCCCCCTCGGGGCATAGAGCATTGAAAGCCCTTGGGCAGGTATCGCCGGATCCAGAAAATAGCCGCGCTTAGGGCAATCCATTTTTAGAATCTCTTCAGCGCTGAGACAGACGAGCTTACCCCCACCCCCCTCAACACCCTGTTTCTTGAACGCATGAATCGCATTTAGGGCCTTTCTCATCGCCTCACAGCTTGCGCTACCCTGGGCATGTAAAAAATCCTTCTCAAGGTGAGCCAGTTGGAGCCGCCGATAAATGACCTCCCCAGCGTGCCTGCTCGTCTTAAGAATGCCCTTCATGCACTCCGTTGCGGTCAAGCCAAGCGAAGTCTCTAGCCCTGCCATGTACTCTTGCGCACTGGCTCCATTCTGACTTGCCGGAAAAATACACTTCTCAACGATGGGGCGAAGGCGTTCGCTAATCAAATGAGGTTTAACAGCGAGGGAGCGCCAGTCTTGCTTTTCAGCAAGCAACCCCCATCCAATAAGGTCACGCGAGGCCGACTCTATGACGGCATTCAGCGCATCATGATTAGGCAGCGGCATTGCTGGACGCTCCCTGCTCAGTCTCATCCCCATCTTGAAGGTAAAGCCCCTCAGCAAGGGCGCGAATGTCTTTCACGCGCCAGGCCGAACATCTGGGGGCAATTTTGACGGGCTGAGGGAACTTGCCGTCTTTCACGCCAGCCCACCAAGTGGACTTGCTGACGGGGACAATTTTCAGGACATCAGGCAGGCGAAGGAAACCGAAATCGAGATTAGCATTTACCATGATAGCTCTCCAAAGGTTTTGGGCTTGGAGCTTGCTGGTCCGGCGGAGGTGCTATAGGCTTCAGATGTTCACTGGGAGCCGTAGGCGTTAGCGCGCCTGCACTTCCTCCGGGCCATGTGGGTTCGCCCCGTGGCCCGTTCATTTTATGATCTAGTCCACCTCTTCACTTCACAACCACTGCGGTTTGAGCAGTCGGCTTTCCGATCAAGTTGGACGCAATCATACCTCCTCGGACAGATGGGTAAAGAATTAAAATCAAATATTTCTGGTAGTTAGTGCAAAAAAGTAGTTTTTATCGCAACTCAAAACCCCTATTTCTGGGGTAATTACCCGATATCTGAACCAATAAATAAGACAGTAACCATCTGTTTTATCTTCCGATTTTGCAGTTTTTCTTAAGCCACACAATCAGGCCGGATTTATTTTGCAAACACCCTAAAAAAGCGGCTCAAAAACGAGGGTCCGTGACCAGGTCTGCAACCCGTTTTTGACCGCAAATTTTCGCTTTTCACCCTCCAAAACGACCGCTTGAAGGGGAAATTCAGGACCCAAGTCCGTCACTTCTGCCCGCTATTATTGGATAAACAAGAATATCCATACTTGAAGTCACGCCTGCAATGGACACGCAATCCAAATTACAAAATAAAAAAGGCCCGGAAGCCCGAGCCTTAGAGAAATCATAACATCTTGTTTTTTAACCCGATTTTGCGCAAAAAAATGGGTTCCGTACCCCCCTAGAACCTAAATAGGCTACCTACTCAACCCATTCTTTGCACCCCTATCGACACAACCGTAGCCCCGGCTTTCAACCCGTCCAGATAATCCGCCCATGCCTGCATCATCTCTCTCCGCTTGGGCAAATACTCAGCGAAATTGTATGTCGCCCGAACCTTGTCACGCGGCGAGTGCGCCAACTGCCTTTCAATCACATCTCTATTCCATCCCTGTTCATTGAGAACAGTCGAAGCCATTGACCGGAACCCGTGACAAGTCATTTCATCTTTGCTGTACCCAAGACGCCGCAGGGCGGCATTGACGGTGTTATCGCTCATGGGCCGGGTATCGGTTCGCACAGAGGGGAACACATAGCGCCCGTTCCCCGTCACTTCCCGAATGTCACGAAGCACTTCCAGAGCCTGCCGGGAAAGCGGCACGATGTGGGGCTGGCGCATCTTCATCTTCTCAGCGGGAATGCGCCACTCAGCGGCGTCCAAGTCCAACTCTGCCCATTCTGCCTTGCGAAGCTCTCCGGGACGCAGAAAGACCAGCGGAGCAAGCCGCAGGGCACAACGACCGATCATGGTTCCATCATAGGCGTCAATGGCGCGGAGCAACCCGCCGATCTTCTTGGGTTCGGTAATGGATGCATGGTGCTTCACCTTGGTAGCTGGCGGCAAAGCCCCCTGGATGTCTGCCGCAGGGTCCCTATCCGCCCTTTCAGTGACAATGGCATACCGGAAGACCTGAGAGAGGATTTGACGAACTCGCCGGGCGACTTCCACCGCCCCGCGCTTTTCAATGCGCTGAACGAGCCTAAGCATGTCTGTTGGCCCTAGCTCAGTGATGGGCCGATTCCCGATCTGAGGAAACACATCCTTGCTCAGACGACTTATGACCGTCTCGGCGTGGCCTCCGCTCCAATCCTGCGAAAACTTCTCATACCATTCACGGGCAACCCCTTCGAATGTGTTCTCAAGCTGGGCCTTTTCCTGCTTACGGACTTCTCCGGGGTCAACTCCCGAAGCCAGAACCCGGCGCTTCTCCTCACACTTGTCTCGGGCCTCAGCGAGGGATACGTCCGGGTACAATCCGAGGGAGAGCATTTTTGCATTCCCTTCGAAGCGATACCGAAAGCGCCAACGCTTATTTCCGGTCGTTGGGACTTCAAGGCACAGCCCGCGCCCGTCGGAGAGGCGATAGAGCTTGTCTTTGGGCTTTGACGCATTGATGAGCTTCACGTTCAGCGACATGTGAGTAACTTCTCCTTGCTCAGGTTGAACTACTCACATTGTTACTCACATTAGGCCCCGGATGTCAACGGATCACCCTGGACAACCCTGGACTATAAAACGAGAAAAGCCCCGTTATTTCAGGGGCTTTTCGGACAGCGCTGGATTGCGCTGGATGTGTCGCTGGCGGAGGGGGAGGGATTCGAACCCCCGGATGGTTGCCCATCAACGGTTTTCAAGACCGTCGCGATAAACCGATCTCTGCCACCCCTCCGCATTTTGGCGTTGCAGAACATATGTGGCAAGCCCTGCAATGTAAACTATCTTTGCATACCTCAGGCCCCCGTCCGGCATCAAGACCATCCTTGTGCCCCCCCTCCCCCGCAACGGTCCCAGCGCTGTGGAAGCCGCACTGCCATTAATCAGTATCCCCAGGGGAACTAGCCCTGTTCTCCCGGCAGGTTGCACCCCCGGCTCAATCCGGGTAGGCTACAAAGATTGGACTATCATTCAAGGGAATCCTCCGGCCGCCCGCGGGCGCGCCGAACGAGCCCGAAAAACAAGGGGAGAAACCATGGCCCCAGCCAAAAACGGCGACACCGTTCGCATCCACTACACCGGCACCCTTGATGACGGGCATGTCTTCGACTCGTCCCTGAATCGCGACGAGCCTTTTGAATTCGTTCTGGGATCCGGCAACGTCATCCCCGGGTTCGACAAGGCCGTGAAGGGGATGAGTACCGGAGAAAAGAAGACCTTCACCATCCCCGTGGCCGAGGCCTATGGCCCGCACGAAAAGGAAATGGTGTTCGAACTTCCCAAGAGCGAACTGCCCGGCGAGGTCGAGCCCGCACCCGGCATGGTGCTGGAGGCCGAAGGCGAAGACGGCGGTCAGTACCGCCTGACCGTGACCCAGGTCGGCACGGACCACGTGACCCTGGACGGCAATCATCCCCTGGCGGGCAAGGACCTGACCTTCGAGATCGAACTACTGGAAATCACCTAGCAGCCGGGCCGCAGCGCCACCCCACGCGCTACGGACAGCGCTGGAAGTGCGCGTCGATCCCCGCTCCACACACGCGATGAACACGATCCCACTCACGCGGATTGCCACCCTACTGGCGGTGGCCCTCTGCCTCCTCAGCACGCAGCCGACCCCCTCCCGGGCCGCCGATGAAGCGATCATGAAGCAGACACGCCAAATCACGATCCTCGCCTTTGGAGACAGCCTCACCGCAGGCTATGGCCTGCCCACAGACCAATCCCTGACCGCGCGCCTGGAACAGCTGCTGCTGACGAACCAGTACAACGTGCGCCTCATCAATGCCGGGGTTTCCGGGGACACCACCACGGGCGGACTGGCCCGCCTGGCCTGGACTCTGGAACAGCCCGTGGACGCGGCCATCCTGGAGCTGGGAGCCAACGACGCCCTGATGGGCCAGGACCCGGCGGTCGTGGAGCGCAACTTGGACGCCATGCTGACCATGTTCCACACCAAGGGCATCCCCGTGCTGCTAGCGGGCATGCGCGCCATCGCCAACTACGGCGAGGACTACGCCCAGGCCTTTGACGCAATCTACCCCCGGCTGGCAGCCAAGCACGGCACCCTGTTCTATCCCTTCCTGCTGGAGGGGGTGGTCATGGACCCGGCGCTGAACCAGCTGGACGGCATCCACCCCAACGAGCGCGGCGCCCGCGAGATCGCCAGCCGCATGTACCCCCTGGTGCGCGAGTTGGTGGAACAGGCCTACCGGAACTAAGCCCTTTCCCGAATTGCTCAATTCTCCACCACTCGACTAGCGACACCCACACTCCGATTTCAGCCTACATCACGCTGAAACATTCATCACATTCGAAAGAGTGCGCCGTCATTGCAGGCCGTTCAAAAAGGGTAAGATGCGCGGCGTGAAAAAAGCTCAAGCTCGTAACGTATCTGTCAATACGTGAGAGTTTGAGCTTTTTGAAACAACAAAGCAGATTGCCGTTTTTCAACGGCCTGAGCTATTCGTTGCGTAGCACCGGCCAGGAACTGCCCGACAACGCCCTTCTCACTCCCAGCACCCCCAGCGTGACCGTGGCCCCGACCCCACCCAGGACCACGCCCGCCAGGGTCCACGGCAGAAAAACCCAGCGTCCGTCCAGGACCCGTGTCACGAACAGCCAGCCCCCCACCGTGCCCAGGGCCGCGGCCAGCAGGGCCGCCGCCGCGCCGAGCATGGCGAATTCCAGGACCAGGGCCAGCATCACGTCCCGGCGCGTGGCCCCCAGCACCTTGAAGATCACCGCATCGCGGTGGCGGGTGCGCAGGTTGGCGCGCAGGGCCTCGGCCAGCACCAGCAGCCCGGCCAACAGCGTCACCGCCGCGCAGGAACGCACGGCCAAGCCGATGTCCGCCACGATGTCCGCGATCTCCTCCAGCACCTCGCGCATGGAGATGGCGACCACCTCGGGAAAGCTGTCGGTGATGGCGCGGAACAGGATGGACTCGGCCTCGCGCCCGGCATAGGCCGTGGCGATCCAGGTGTAGGGCGCGTCTTCCAGCACCCCCGGCGAGAAGATGATGGCGTGGTTGATGCCGCCGGTGGTGTAGTCGATATCGCGGGTGGCGGCGATGGTCCCGATCACGCGGCGGCCCAGCACGTTCACGGTCAGGGTGTCGCCCACCCCCACCCCGAAGTCCCTGGCGATGCCGCTGTCAAAGCAGATCAACGGGGGGCCCGTATAGTCCTTTGGCCACCAGTCGCCGCTGACCAGCTCCAGCTTATCCGGCCTGGGCCCCGCAAAGGTCAGCGCCCGGTCCGAACGCAGGGCCCAGGATGAGCCCTTGCCCACCTTGGCCTCGTAGGCCGGGATGCCGTTGATCTCCAGGATGCGCCCCCGAATGGAGGGCGTCTTGTCCACGCGCTGCACTCCGGGCACGGCCAGGGCCACACGCTCCAAGTCAACCATGCGCTCCTTGGGCACGTCAAGAAAGAAGAACGAGGGTGCGGTGGCCGGGGTCTGGCGGCGGATCAGATCCTGGATGTTGCCGTCGGCCAGCAGGACCACCACCAGCACGGTCAGGCCCAGGCCCAGGGAAAAGAGCACACTGCCCGTGGACGAGCCGGGGCGATGCAGGCCGGCCAGGGCCAGTCTGAAATGCGGCGGCCCCACGCGCGGCAGCCGTGCCGCCAGCAGGCGAATGCCCCAGGCATAGGCCCAGAACAGCCCCAAGCTGACGGCGCTGGCCGCGACGAACCCCAGGGGCAGACGGGGGCTGGGCGAGGTCAGGATCAAGAGGCCCAGCAGGATCCCAAGGGCCCCCAGGCACACGGCCACGGCCCACAGGCCGGGGAGGCGCGCCCCCGGGTCGGCATAGCCCCTGAACAAACGCGCCGGGCGAATCCGGCCCACGGCGGACAGGGGCCAGACCGCAAATATCAAGGCGATGAGCAGCCCGTAGACCATGGCCAGCAGCACGGGCTCCAAGTAGAGCCCCTGCCCCAGGGAGACGCCGATGCGCGCGGCCAGGGGACCGGCCCCCAGCGTCGCCACCAGCACACCCGCCGCCGCTCCGCCCAGACTCCCGACCAGGGCCAGACCCATGGTCTGCAGGAGATAGATGCCGATCACCAGCCTGCCGCTCGCGCCCAGGGATTTCATGACCGCCACCGAAGCCTCGCGACCGGCCAGGAATGAGCGCACGGCCCCGGCCACGCCGATGCCGCCGATGAGCAGCGCGGCCAACCCCACCAGAGTCAGGTCCGTCCCCAGGTTGTCCAAGAGCTGGCTCAGACCGCCCCCCGCATTGCGGTAGGTCCGAATGCGCAGTCCCTGATCCGGGAAACCCTCGCGCAACTCCTCCACCAGGGCATCCGCCCGGGTGAGGCCCGCCCCGTCGGGCAGGCGCACGTTGGTCTCGAAGCGCACCAGCCCGCCGGGGCGGATCAATCCGGTGTCCGCCAATACGTCCAGCGAGATCATCAGCCTCGGGCCCAGGCCAAAGAACTGGGAAACACGGTCCGGCTCCTTGCGGATCACGTCCGTGATCACGAATTGTCCCTGCCCCACAGCCAGCACGTCGCCCACCTGGACGTTCAGGCGCAGCAGCAACTCGCGCTCGGCCACGGCCCCGGGCAGACCGTCCTGCAAAGCCAGAGCCTCGTGCAGACCGCGCCCGGATTCCAGCTCCATCTCGCCATACAGGGGATAGGCCCCATCCACGGCCTTCAGGGACGAGAGCACGGGCGGCCCGCCGTTCCCTGGCCGGACCATGGTCCGCATCCGGGCAGAGTGCGAGACTTCGCCCCGGCCAGACGCCAGGGCCAGCGCGTCCTGGCCGGGTTGCACATAGGTCCGGCTGAACTGCACGTCCCCGCCCAGCAACCGGCGTGCGTCGCGGGCCAGTCCGTCATCCACCGCCGCCGAGAACACGCCCACGGCTGTGACCATGGCCACGCCCAGGGCCAGGCAGGTCAGAAAAACCCCAAAACCTCGCACCCCGCCGCGCAACTCGCGCCGCGCCAGCCGCAGGACCAGCACCAGTCTGGCCCCAAAACCCCTGCTCGCTCCCAGGGACCCGGCTCCCTGGGGTTGTTGACCCACCCCTTGCGCACCCGGTGTGGTCATGCCCCGGTCTCCGCCGCCTGGATGGCACCATCCAGACGACCATCGCGCATGCTCACGCAGCGCGAGCAACGGGCGGCCAGACTCCGGTCATGGGAGACCAGCACCAGGGTCGTGCCCAGGCGCTCGCGCATCTCGAACAGCAGGTCCGCCACCCGCGCCCCGGTCTCCGCATCCAGGTTGCCGGTGGGCTCGTCGGCCAGCAGCAGCCGGGGCTGCGGGGCAAAGGCCCGGGCAATGGCCACGCGTTGCTGCTCACCGCCCGAAAGTTGCGAGGGGTAATGCCCGGCGCGGGTCTCCAGGCCCACGGCCGCCAGCCCCGCGCGGGACCGATCCAGGGCGTCGCGAACCCCGGCGAATTCCAAGGGCAGGGCCACATTCTCCAGGGCCGTCATGGTGGGCACCAGATGGAAGGCCTGGAAGACCACGCCCACGTTATCACGCCGAAAGCGCGCCAGGGCGTCCTCGTCCAGGGCGGACAGCTGATGCCCGGCCACGCACACCAGTCCCGAGGAGGGGCGCTCCAACCCCGCGGCCACCATCAGCAGCGTGGTCTTGCCCGCACCCGAGGGGCCGACCACGCTCACGGTCTCGCCCGCCAGCACGGTCAGGTCCACCCCACGCAGCACGTCCACGCTGACACCCCCGGCGGTCAGGTTCAGACGCACGTCCGCCAGTTCCATGATGGGCTCGCGCCCCGGTTCCCTTTCTTTCATGATCCCGGCATCCTCCACTGGTGCATCGATATTTTCAGTCCTGTCTGCATGATGCGATGATTCACCCCCCGAGGCAAGCCCCGGGGACTTAAAACAGAACACCTTGAGACAATGGATAATCTCGGGCTTTTGTTCTATATCCCGCTCAGGCCAGAGTCCCAAGCCCCGACGGACAAGCCCGAGGCTCCACGCCCTGCGCCTGCACCCGGAAACGGCACCCCGTTTCTGGCCCAGACCATCTGTCCAACTGCAACATTCCGGAGCCCTGAGCATGAAAGTCGTCGCATTCAACGGCAGCGCCCGCAAAAATGGCAACACCCAGCACCTGATCGACCATGTCCTGGCCGAACTCCGGGCCCAGGGCATCGAGACGGAGTCCGTATCCCTGGCGGGCAAAAACATGCGGGGCTGCATGGCCTGCCTGAAGTGCTTCACCCACCAGGACAAGCGTTGCACCGTGGATCTGGATTTCCTCAACGAATGCGTGGAAAAAATGCTCGAGGCCGACGCCATCATCCTCGGCTCACCCACCTATTTCGCCAACGTCTCCAGTGAGATGAAGGCCCTCATCGACCGCGCGGGCATGGTTTCCAAGGCCAACGGCGACATGCTGGCCCGCAAGGTGGGGGCCGGGGTGGTGGCCGTGCGCCGAGGTGGCGCGCAGCAGGTCTTCAACGCCCTGAACGCCTTCTTTCTCATCGGCCAGATGGTGGTGGTGGGCTCCAGTTACTGGAACGTGGGCTTCGGCCTGAACCAGGGCGATGTGGAAAACGATGCCGAAGGCGTGCAAACCATGCAGACCCTGGGCCGGAACATGGCCTGGCTGCTGAAAAAACTCCATGCCTGAGCCCTGCTCCCGGCCAGCGCCCCCGCTGCTGCGCCAGGCCCTGGACGAACTGAACCAGGGCCTGTGGTTCCAGTGCCACGAAACCCTGGAAGACCTCTGGAAATCCCATCCCAAGGATGCCCCGGAGCGCGACCTGTACAAGGGCATCCTGATGCTCGCCGTGGGCCTGTATCACGATGGCCGGGGCCACCGCTTGGGGGCACTGCGCAAGCTGCCCCGGGCCGTGGAACTGCTGGCCCCTTACACCCCAGTCTGCCAGGGCGTGGACGTGGCCGAACTGCTGGCCTGCTGCGCACGACTGCTGGGATTTCTGGCCAGCGCCCCACTGGAATCGCCCATCCCGCCGCCGCTGCTGCCCCGCATCGCACTGCCAGGCGCATCCCCCAACGCACATTGAAAAACCCCGGCCCAATGGACCGGGGTTTTTGATCGCTGCCGTTGTGAAAAATGGTTCGCGTAAACGGGAAAAAACTACCCCTAACTGACTGTTGAAAAAGTCCCTTGCGCAGGCCGTTCAAAAATGGCGAGATGCAAGGAGCAAGAAAACTTCAAGCTCGCCGACCTGTTCGCCGTTAGGCGCGTCTTCGAGCCTTACGGATACAGAGAGCAGAGCTGTATCTGCAATACGCAAGAGTTCGAAGTTTTCGCAGCACACCTAAGGCGTAAGATCTTGTAAGCTCCAAGGCTCGCTAACAATTCACTTAACGCAGCAGATTACCATTTTTCAACGGCCTGCTAAGCCCCCATGAAATTGACAATGCCGGTGAACACGATCTGGGCGGCCAGGGCCGCCAGGATCAGGCCCGTGAGCTTGGTCAGGATCTCGATGCCCATCTTGCCCAGCAGGCGTTGCACATGGTGAGACATGAACAGGATCGCGCCCACGCAGAGGATGGCCGATACCAAGGCGGCACAGCCCACCAACTTCTGCGAGGCGTCCAGGCCCGCGCCCAGGACCAGCAGCGCGCCGGTACTGGCAGGGCCCACGGTGATGGGAATGGCCAGCGGGACCACGCTGACGTCACCGCCGTCCTCGGACGGAACCGCCCCGGGCGAACCGCGCACCAGCGCCACGGCGGACAGGAAGAGCAGGGCTCCGGCCCCGATGCGGAAGCTGTCCACAGTGATGCCCAACAGCGCGAACAGGGCGTTGCCGAAAAAGAACAGCACCAGGCAGGCCACAATCACGGCCAGGGTTACGCGCACGGCCACGGCCCGCCGTGCGGGACGATCCATGCCCTTGGTCAGGGCCAGGAACATGGTCAGCACAAAGAACGGTGTGAGCAACACGAAAAACTTGATGAAGATCGAAATGAACAGGTTCATGTGGCCCTCCGGGCGATCAGCCCGCACGTTGCGTCATCGGTCCGCGATCCAGCGGCCCTGACAAAAGATATCCTAGCACAAGCCCATATGGTTGCGCCAAGGGGGTTGCGGATGTACCGGGCGCGCGGCGCAAGGTCAAGCCGCACCTGCCCCCATCACGCATCAGCCGTAGGCCTTGGCCCCCAAGGACAGCAGACTGCCCGTCCCGCCCATCAGCAAATTGCTGTAGGCCGAGCGTTGCCGAGCCGACGCGTTGGCGGCCTGCTTGCCGTAGCTTACGGCACCGGTACGGCCCTGGGCACGGGCCTGTTCGGCCCTCAAGCGCCCGTCGTAGTCCAGCCAGGCCACGTTGCGTTGGGCGTCTGCCGCCGCGCCCGAGAGGATTTCCAGGGCCGAGCCCGTGGCCGAAGAGACCCCGCCTTGGGCCAGCCCCACGTTGGCCCGGGCCAGATCCCGACGGGCGTCGCTGCGCGCCAGCTCCTTGTCGCGCAGGGTCTGGGCCGCGATGAGTTTGGCGTTATCCTCGCCCTGCTTCAGGGCGGTCTCGGCCTGCCGGTTGGCCGAGCGTTGCTGATCCCTGGCGGCGTCGGCGCTCTGCATCCCGCCCACCAGCTGATTGGCCAGCCCCAGCCCCATGATGGTCCATGAAATCGGATCCGCACCCATTATCGTACCCTCGCATAGAGATAGTAGTCGTCCTCGCCCACGAGCCTGCGCAGCAGGCCCTCACGGGCAAACCCCAGAAACTCGAACCAGCGCGGCGGCACCCCCAGACGACAGTGGGCCGTGGTCTGGATGCGCGTCAGCCCCTGTTCGGCCTCGATGCTCTCCAATCCCCGGCGTACGGCCCGGGCCAGGGCCACGGGCTGCTCCCCGGCCAGGGCGCTCGTGAACATCCAGGCGTTGCCCGTTGCCCCGGGCTGCACGGCCACCCCGCCACAGGCCGCGACGCAGCCCCGCACCAGGGCCGTGAAGGCCGGACCGCTCTGGACATACAACGCCACCAGCCGCCCCAGGTCGCGCCCATGGCCCAGGCTCGCCACACCCAGCCCATCCGCATGGCGCAATTCCAGGCGTTCGAGGTGCGCGGCTGAAAAGGGCACCAGCCTCATTGCCCACCGCCTTGCACACGCGGCACGCAGCAGATCACGGTCATGGGCAAGGGATCATCCTGGCGCACGGTGAACAGGCCGTCGCGGTCGAACCCGGCGGCCAGCCGCAGCTCCCGGTCCCCACTGAAGAGCTTGGGCGCCTCACCCGCACACGCGGGCTGCATGTGCGGCAACACACGCTCGTACTTCTCGATCACATCGTCCCCCGGGCAGACCTTGCCGCCCACGGTGTCCTTGAAGCGCAGAGTCACGGCCAGGATGCGCTTGGGCATCGTCTGGGAGGTGCCCGCACTCGCCCCGGTCTCCAGGCGCATGGGTTGCAGCACGGCTCCGAAGCCGTACCCGGCGTGGACCTTCCAGGCCGCGCGATTCAGGCAGACACGGCCGGCCTGCACGGTCTGCGCACGATGCACGGACCCGTCGGCCAGGATGTCCACGCTTTCGCCCTCCAGATGCTCCAAGCCCCCCACCTCGGTCACCCGGGCCCAGACCATGCCTCCCGGGGCCGAAACCCCGAGATGACTGCCATCCATGCCCAGCAGGGCGAAGGAGTCCTCATCCGGGGCCGTGACCACGTATTGGCCGTCGCCGGCTCCGTCCAGACCCGCCACGCCCGCCACGAGCACGGGGTCGCCCTCGGCAAAGCCGTGCCCGGGCACGGTCAGGCGCAGGGGGTCGACGGCCGCAAAACCGCTCACCACCTGCCCGGTGCTCAGGCCGCAATCCAGATGAAAGGCGGCTGCGGCATCGCCTTCGAGATCCGGGGCGGGCACCAGCCGCTCCACCATGCGCCGTACCTGCCCGGCGATGGTGCGCCGCACCAGCAGCCAGGTCTCGTCGCCATCCGCGCCGGGGATGCTGGCCACGCTCTCGCAGCACCCGCCGCCGCCCAGGGGATGACGATGCCAGGCCACCACGCTCTGCTCGGGCAGATAGGTGCACCCGGCCAGCACCCCATCCGTGCGCACGATCCACAGGATGCCGTCGGGCTCACGGGCGTAGTCCAGGTCCAGCACACCCTTGCCGGTGATGTGGTCCGCCAGCAGGGTGATCTCCGGGGCCATGTAGCGGTCGCTGGCAAAGTCGAAGGCCATGCGCCGCACCTTGCGCCCACTGCGCGAGACGAACAGCACCTCGTTGGACACGAGCTGCGCAGGCAGAAACGCGCTGCCGTGGGCGCTCTGACGCTTGCGCTGCACGCGCGAGGGGGTCATGCCCTCGCCCGAGGTCCCGGACCAGACTTTGACCTCGCTGGCGTTGGTGCCCACCAACAATTCCTCGGAGTCCATGATCCAGCGGATGGGGTTGATGCGCGAGCCCGACAGGGTGATCTCGATGGCATCGTCGTCCAGGGGCTCGTCTTGGATGCCGTCCACGTAGCTGGCGGTGTTCAGGCGCAGGTCCTCGTAGCTCCCGGTGCTGGACAGCCACAGGGTCAGGGGCTGGCGCACAGTTGCAGCCAGCACCAGCCGGTCCTCATACAGGGCGGCCACGCTGGGCCAGTTCCCCGCTTGCCAGACCTCGGGCATGGTGTGCTCCACGTCCTGGGCCTCCCAAAACTTGGCGTTCACACTCCCGTCCGACCTGTGCACGGACTCGATCTGATCGCTGTCCTCCTCCGGGGAATCCTTGAAGGTCAGGACACGAGCCGTGTCCCCGGCGTCGAAGATGCCTGCGCCCTTGTACTTGAACCAGCGGGCCGTACCGTCCGGGCTCTGGCCGCCCAGCAGCATCTCCACCTCCATGGGGCAGCCCGCCGGGATGGTCACGCTGTCGTTCTGCCTGCCGTCGGCCCGGCCATCACCATTGCCGTCGGCGATGGCGTAGTCGTGGCCCGGCCAGGCAAAGACCATGGGCGCAAGGGTCCAGTCCGCGTGCCCGGCGCGGGTCAGCTTGTGGGGTCGGACCTCGGGATGCACCAGATACAGCACATCGCAACTCTGGACCGCGTTCACGGCCCAGAGCATGTCCTCTGTCCAGGGGGCGGCGATCTCGTAGGGTTGGTCCTCTGCACCCAGGATCACACCGCCGTCCTTGTAGAAACGCAGGTACAGGTGGCCCAGCTCGATGACATAGCTCTGGCTGGCGCTGCTGTTGAAGTCAAAGGCCAACAGTCGCGCCCTCCGCGCCGAGTCCTTGGCCTGGGCCACAAAGCGCGTGCCCGGCCGCTTGTAGACGCTGCCGTGAGGCCGGGGGATGAAGTTCTCCAGCCTGCGGCAGCCGCAGTAGTATTTCTCGTGGTCCGTGCGGCCATCCAGGTGTGGGGACAATTCCCCGGCGGTGAAGGCGTTGATGATGGGGGTGGTTTGCTGGCCCATGGCTACCTCCTGGCGTTGACGAACAGATTCGGGCGCAGGGCGTCGGGCGTGCCCCCGCCCTGGGCGTCGCGGCCTTTGGCCGTGCGCAGCCGGTCGCGGTACAAGGATTCCAGACGTTCCTTCTCGGCGCTGGAGCCAGTGATCTTCTTGCAGATCCGCGCGGCGATACGCGTGGCTAGGGCCGCCCGGAAGGTGGGCGGCATCTGTGTGGCGTCGCTGATGCGCCGCACGTAGCGCACACTCACGGCCTCGCTGTCGGCCAGCAGGTCGCCACCCTCGATCTTGAAGGGCACGTCAGGCTCCACGGCGATGACCGAAAGGCAATCGGCGGGCAGCCCAAAACCATGAGCAAACCCGAAGGCGGGCACGGTGGTGAGCCGCGCCAGGCCCACCCGATTGAGGGCAAAGTTCCAGGGGTGCTCCTCCAGCAAGGAATCGCGCTCGTCCTCATAGACCTCGGCCACCACCCGCGCCCGCTCGGTGTCCTGGTCCGCCGAGGTAATGCGGTCCTCGCCCAGCTCCAGCAACGCCCCGGACAGGATGCGCACGCTCATGGCCTAGGCTCCCCCCTGGAACAGGGACTGGAAGAACTCCTCCTGGGTGCCCCGGCCACTGCGGCGCCCCTCACCATCCTGCCCGCCACGCTTTTCCCCTCGTTGCTCCAGACCCGGCTCCGGACGGGAACACTGCCCGGGATCGGCCAAGCCCACGAGTTCCAACTCCAGGACCACCCGCTCCGGTCCCGGCGAGTTGCGCACCACGGCCCGGCCCAGCACGTCCAGCAGCTGGCCGGGGCTCGGGATCTGGTCCAGGCCCAGGGCCCGCACCTGTTCCGGGGTCAGGCCGATCAACAGCGGGGCCTCGGCCCCCCGGGTCCCTTGCGGGGAATTCGCCTCCTGCGCCCGGGGTTCCTGGGTTCCCATTTCACCGTCCTGTCCCGCGTTGTTCATCAGAGTGTCCATATCGACCTCCATTGCCCGTCCCACCCAAGGGACGGAAGGCTGCTGTGAATCCATGAGGGGGCGGGGCTTGGAGCCCCGCCCTGGATGGATGTGACGCTCGTTTCCACGTCCACGCCACGGACAAAGGTTCGGCAGTCACCATCAAATCAGAAAGCACACACTGACTCACGGTTGAAACAACCCCTGTTGCAGGCCGTTCAAAAATGGTCAGGTGCGAGACGCAATCGCTGTCAACAAGTTCCGTTGCAGGGCGTTCAAAAGCGGTCAGATGCGAGGCGCGAGGGACATTCAAAATCGTGGCGTAGTAAAACCTACGCGAGATTTTGAATGTCCCGCTGCAACACAGCAGATGGCTGTTTTGAGCGATCTGCTAACGGGCCAGGTAATGCGGATAGACGGACAGAGTGCCGCTGGCTGTGGCGTCATCCGTGCTGATCACGGCCCTGCTCAGGGCCTTGGTGTCCGTGGGCGGGATGAAGCGCCCGAGCACGGTCCCGGCCTTGATCACCAGCGGCCCGGAGACCGTGATCGCGCAGACATCGCCCAGCGGGGCCCAGGCTTCGCCCACGTCGGCGTGCTCCAGGGCCACGGTCAGGGTCTTGGCGTCGGCCAGGGTCAGATCCCCAGCCGCCAGGGCCAGGACCTCCACCCCGCCCAGGGTCCCGGAAAAGTCCTGAGACTCGCCGTTGCCCGCCTGCGAGGCGTTCTGCGGCAGGGCCATGTCCTTGGCCAGGTACTGGCCGTGCACCTTCAGGATTTGGTTGTACATCGCGCCCTCCTAGTCCACCTGGACGTGGGCCTCGGCCCCGTCCAGGAAGTTGTAGCTGGTGATGATGGGCACGCCGTTCCATTCGGCGATGCGCCGGTCCACCTTGCGGTCGGTCGGGGTCATCTGGAAGGCCGCGCCCTTGCCGACCTCGGCCAGGATGGACAGGGCCTTGCGGTGGCAGAACAGGTAGGTGCCGTTCGCGGCGCGCACCATGTCCAGCAGATGGTCCACCTGGGTGGACGTGGGCGGGCTGTCCGGGGTCACGTTGACCAGGGCGGCCACGGTATCGGGGTTGGCGATCTGGATACCGAAATAGCCCTTCATGCGCACCCCGTAGCCCAGGATGCCCTGCTCGTTCTCGTACAGCCCGCCGCCGCCCACGGCGCGCATGTCGATCAACCCGCCCTGCTTGAATCCGGCGGTGGAGAACAGCCCCGTGGTCTCGCCGGGCACGAAGCGCACGGCGAGCAGGCTGTAGTTCTGGTTGCCCTCGTCCCCGGCGTCGATGAGCCGGGCCTTGTCCACGGCATATTGACGGAAGTTGCCGTAGAGGATGGCCTTTTCCGCATCCACGCCCAGCTTGCGCAGGGCCTTGGGGGTTTTCTTGGCGAAGTAGCTGTCGCGCCCGCCAAAGGCCTTGGCCTTGTCCTCGGGGCAGAACATCTTGGCCCCCAGGATGGACAGGTCCACCTTGTTCAGGCGCGTATCCACCTCGATCATGTCCAGGGGGGCGTCCATGTCCACGAACCCGCCGCCCGAGACATCGGACACCTCGTCAAAGACGTTCCACAGGGTGTGGGACGCCTCCTCAAAGGGGATCACGTCGAGCACCGGGGTTTCCTCGGTCAGCCAGTCCACCTGCTTGGGTTGCCGGGTGGCGAACTGCGCGGAAATCTCCTTGAGAGTGCCGCTGGTCGTCATTGTCTATTCTCCTCTGCCGCCGAAGACCTCTTCGGCGAAAAACCGTTGGGAGGACACCTCACGTCCACGGCTTCCCGGACCAGGGGAACCCGTGACGAATCCGTCCTCCGCGAAGGCCATTCCCACGCCATGGAACAGGCGGATCATCACCGGATCGTCACCGTGGGCCGCCAGGATCGTCTCCTGTTCGGCCTGGGTCAGTCCGGCGCGTCCGGCGAAGGTGGAAAACCCCCGCCGCGCCAGTTCCAGATTGGCGGCCGAGTCGCCGCCCCAGCGCGTGTTCAGCCCACGCAGGGTCTCATGCCTGCTGGCCTCGTGCCGGCGGGCGAACTCCTGAGCAGTCTCAACCAGCCAGCCGTTGTAGCGCTCGGACAGCCCCTGGGCCTGTTCCGGGGACAGGCCCATCTCATGGGCCGAGTTCCGGAACCAGTCCATGAGCCCCTCGTCCACGGGCAATCCCCCTGGCGCGTCCAACTCGTATCCGTCCGGGGAGTCGGGCACGCCGGTCATGCGCCTGAGTTCGGCGCGATACTGCTCCCAGTCCTCGGGGGCCGCGTCCTCGGCGGGGCGGGTCAGCCCCACGGTCTTGCGGCCCACCAGGGCCTGGGCGTGCAGCAGGGACTTGGCCATGTCGGCCGCGCTGCCGTATTTGGCCAGCTGCGGGTGCTGCCGCAGGGGGATCAGCTCCCCGCCATGCTCGGCCACGGCGTCCTCGGGGAAGGCCTGTTCCAGCCAGTTGTCTTGCGTGGAAGGTGTCTCTGCGCCGTGTCCTGTCTCGGGGGCCTGTGAGGCTTCCTGGGTCATGGTCCTTCACTCCCGTAAAATTTTGACCCGGGCGGGCCGCGATTCCCGCCCGGGGTTGGATTGCCTATAAATCAGGCAGGATTAAAACTAGGCCTTGATGCAGTACAGCAGGGCCACGTTGCGGGGGCGGGTTTCGGTGCCGCCTGTGGCATCAGTGGACACATCCTGGGAACCAGGAATATTCTGCGGCTTCGGATCGCCATCGCCCGTCCCGGCAGCATTGTTGAAGAAGACGGTATGGGTATGGCTTTTAAACTCATCCTCCTGCCAACTGCCCATCACGCGACCAGCGTCCACACCGCGCTCATTGTCCCAGCCGCGCACAAACTCGCCGCGCAGGTCAGGCAGGTTGAAGGTGGAGCTGCCGTCGCCCGCGCCGTAGGTCTCGCCCACGGCGGAGAACAGAACCGCATAGTCGGTTCTCGAAACCTCGGTGCCGTCGCAGGGCAGCCAGCCCGTGGGGGCGCTGCTCATGCCAAAGGCCATGACCGAACCGGCGGGGGCCACGCCCACCGAAGCCAACAGCGCATTGATCTCGGTCCTGGAATAGGTGTCCACCTGCGCGGCGGTGACCTGATGGGGGTTGTCGATACGGGGCGGATGGTTGAACAGCTCAACGATCTTGCTCAGGGGACAGGTGCATTCAGCAGTCTCGGTCATTGTCTCTCCTTGGTCAGCGATTTCACACAGTCGTTTCCCCCGCCCTGCGCCCGGTGCGCACGGCGGGAAATTTTCTGGCGTGCGGGCCGCCTAGTCTTCGGGGTTGGTGAAGTTCGTAGGCTCCGCGAAATAGTCCAGCAGTTGGAACAGGGTCATACGCCCGTAGCGGAACTCCACCTGCTCGTGCCCGGTCCATTCCCTGGGCCTGGGCGTGGGCCGCATGAAGCAGTGCGAGCGCAGGAACTCACGCAGCACCCGGCCCGAGGGCGAGGACAACGCCGTTTGGACATGCCCGGCCAGTTCGCGTTCGCTCATCTGGGCGATGTCCATCAATCCCGCCTCCCGGCTTGTGAAGCGACAGGCGTGTTCTCAGCCTCGGGAGCCGTTGCCCGGCGCACCGCGCCGGAATCCATCTTCCTCGCAACCGCCCCACCCGATGCGACAGTGCCCCCAGGCGCCCCATTCCCTGCGCCACCAGCACCTTTGGCCCCGCTCGTCTCCAGGCCGTCGGGATCGGCCTTGCCCACGGCCTGTCCGGCGGCCTGGGCCAGATCGCCCAGGACCTCGCCCAGCTGTGCACCGAGTGCGGCCAGCTGACGCTGCTCGCGCAGGGCCTCTACATCGGCCCTGGAGCGCACCCCGGTCTGGGGGAAGCCCCGCTGCTCCAGCACCAGGCGCACGTTCTCATCGTGGTCGAACAGGTCCAGGACCTGCGGGGATACGGCGGCGATGCCACCCACCTCGGCATAGGTCCTGAGCACCGCGTTGGTGCGGGTCTCCTGCTGGGCCAGCATCAAGGGGCTCACGTAGTCCACATCCAGGGGTCGCCCGGCCAAGTCCGGCGGGGGCGGGGGCAGCTCCCCGCGCCGCTCCAGCAGCCGGAACAGGCGGTCGAACAGCCGCCGGAAGTTCTCCTGCTGCTGGTTGACCAGCATCGGCCCCAGCAGAAACATGCGCTCGCCCGCCAGCTCGGCCACCTCCATGGCCGTGGGCGCGCCGCCCTGACTGATGCGGCTCTTGATGGCCAGGAACAGATCCACGAAAAAGGCCTCGTTGATATCGGCCTTGGTGGCGCTCAAGAGCTCCCAGGAGAAGCGCGGGTCCCCGCCGATGGACAGAGGCCCGAAGTCGGCCAAGGAATTGCCCTCGCCCCGGCGGTAGTAGTTCATGGCCCGCGGCTCGAAGGAGAAGCGGCCCACAAACCCGTCGTCGGGCACCAGATACGGCGGGGCCACGGCCAGCTGCCCGGCCTCCAGGATCAGCCGCTTCATCTCGTTGATCATCTTGGCGTCGGCCAGGGCCTCGGTGCCGGGGCTGTAGCTGTAGGGCGTGCCCGGCAGACAGTGCGAGCGCGTGACGATGTACGGCAGCTCCGCGTACCCGCCCAAGGCCACGACCTGACGCGATTCCCGCTCCAGGTACACGGACACGTAAGGCAGCAGTGCATCGCTGCCGCCAGCACCGCCCCGGCCTGGGCGATTGCCCATTGCCGCGCCGTCAGCACCCTGGGCCACGTCCCCCCCCATGGCCCCGCCCCTGCTGTCGCGGCGCGGATAGACCGCGTGCAGAAAGGAGAACTCCTCATCACTGCGGCCCCGACGATTCAGGGCGCGGCGCACCGAGTCCGGCAGGCCGGACTCGCCCCATTTCTGGGCGGCCTGACGGGCCGTGAGCCGAAAACTGCGGAACACCGTGTCCACCTCGCCCTGGAAGTTCTCGGCGATGCAGACCTCGTGCAGGGGCAGGGCCCTGAAACGGATCCCGGCACCGGGCAGACCCGGGTCCTCGTCCACGTACAGGCACTGCCAGCCGAACAGCCCGGCCTGGTGATAGCCCAGGGTCTGCTGCGGGTAGAACCCGCAATGCGAGAGCACCCGATAGGCGATGTCCTCCACCTCCTGCAGCCAGGCGCGTCCCCCGGGGGCCTCGGCCAGCTCGCGGTCCTGCATGCCCAGCCGGAACCAGCGCTGCGAGGGCGAGGAGACCCCCGAGAGCATCCCAGCGGCAAAGATATTGGCCGCGCGCCGCGCCGTGGAGTCCACAAGGTCCTCGCGCTGCCTGCGCGGGTGCCCGGGCCGGGACGTGAAGCCCGCATAGGCCGGCCCCATGAACTGGGCCACTTCCTCCCAGATGGGGTCAAAGGCTTCGCGCCCGCGCAACAGGGAGGCGTGACGACGGACCACCTCGTCGGCGGCATCGCTGCACCCCAGAGGCAGGGCCGATGGTGTTGGCTTTTGATCTCTTGTCATGCTCTTACCCCAGGGTTGATTTGCCCACGTTGACGGTTCCCAGATCACCTTGGGCCCCGGTGGCCACCGTGGCCTGCGCCTGTTTCCTGCGGCGCTCCTCCTCCCGCCTGCGTGCCGCCTCCAGCAACTGGCGGGCCCCCTCGTCCTCGGCCGGGGTTGCCGGGGTCTGCACAACCGTCGGGGCCACGGTGCTTGAGGGCACTGACTTGCCCATGCCTGATCCACCCATTTCAGACCTCCTCTCGGGTCAGTGTTGAAACGATGGCCGCAACTGTCCTGCCGTCGGCCAGGGACAGGACCTGGGGCACGCGACCAAGGATTCTGAAACCCAGATCGCGCACAAAGCGCACGGCCAGGGGATGGGTGTCCGGGGTCAGGCCGATGAGCGTCCTGACCAGGGGCCCGCCCCCCTCGCGCTCGGCCCGCAGCAGCCAGCCCGTGACGTAGCGCCCGATGATCCGCGCCGCCTGGCCCTGGGCCCTGCGAAACACCGCAAAGTGGATGAACGCCGCCTGGCCGGACCAGCCGTCCAGCCAGAACAGGGCGACCGGACTCTGGTCCACGACAACCGCGTAGAACAAGCGTGCGGGGTCCGAAGCAAAGCGCGTGAATTCCTGTGACGAGGCTACGCCACCGTCGTAGAACAGCGTCCGCTGCATGCCTTCGCGGCCCAGCTGTCGCCACAGGCTACCCAGCCCCTCTGCACCCAGTTCGTGAGTGTTTTGTAAATGCAGGGTCGTCAGATCCATCCGTCCTGCACTCCCGGCCACGGCCCCTGCGCCCGGTCCGCGAAGCGTTGTTGAGCGCGCGCGGCCCGCACCGGAGCGGCGAATGTCAGGGCCAGGGCGTCGGCCATGTCCGGGGAGCGCAGCCCCCGCTGCCGCATGCGCTCCTTGGGCTCCAGCACCAACCGCCCCTGGCTGTCATAGGAATAGCCAGGGGCCGTGAGATCCGATTGCAGGGCGTCCTCGTCGGGCAGGGACACGGGCAACTCCCCGGCCAGCCATTCCCGCAGCTCGGCCCACATCTCGGCGCGCTTGTTGCGGTAGCGCTCCGGGCTTGCGGCCCGACCACCGAACTGCACGGCCGTGATGCGCAGCCCAAAACCCATCTCGCGCAGGCGGTCCACCACCCCCGCGCCCAGGCCCCCGGCATCCACGAACAACCGTTCCACGCGCGGGGCGTCGGATTCCAGGACGCGGCGGCACAGGCCCGCCACTTCCATGGTGTCGCGTCCGCTCCAGGTGCGCAGCCCGAAGGCACGGCGTCCCTGACGAAAGACCATGGCCGTGCGGTCATCCCCGAATCGCGCGGGGTCCACCCCCACCACCACCGGCCCACTGCCCGGCTCGTCGCCCTTACGGGCGCGCAGCACGTCCGCCGCCTGGATGAACGAGTCTTCGCCCGTGTTCTGAAAGGCCTCGTCCGGGGTGCAGGGATACTCCTGACGAAACAGCAGAGGGTCTCCCAACTCGCGGATCTTGTTCCGCCGCCAGGCCAGTTGCGGCGGTGTCAGCCCCAGGACTGCCGCGAGGTGCCGCTCTTCGTCGTCGGGTGCAAAGCCGTCCCCGACGTCCGTGCGGTATTCCCGTTGCCAGTACCAGGGCAGAAACACCGCCGCATAGCCTGACTCCCCGGCCTCGGCCGCCTGCCAGCCCGCGTGGAAGAAGTTGCCCATCCCGTTGGCCGTGGACTCGAAGACCACTTCCGAGCCCGGGGCATCCGGAACGGTTTGCAGTACGCCTGCGACGTGCTCCCTCGCATTGGGCCAGAAGGCGACCTCGGAACCGTGGAAGTACTGCACGGTCATGGACCGTCCAGTGCCCCTTGACCCGGCGGTGCCCACCCTGTAGCCGCTTCCAAGCCGGGGAAACGCCAGCTCGCGCTCGTTGTCCTTCCCCGCCACGGGGCGCACAGCCGCCGGGCAATTCCTGTGAAATCTCTTGGTCATGGCCAACAGGGTGCGCGAGGCCTCCATCTCATGGGCCAGGATAAAGGCCCGCACCCCGCGGCGATGCGTAACCCCATGGAAGAATCGAGCCCCCACGTAGGTCGAGCAGCCCTGCTGGCGCCCCTTGAGCACCAGGACCCGCACCCGGCCCGTGGCCTTGCGCTGGCCCTCCATGGCCTGGTGCAGATGCAGTTGGGCCCGATTCAGGACCATGTGGCCCAGGCAGCCGTCCTTGCCCCGGATAAACAGACAGCTTCGGGCGTAGTGCATGAAATCGTCCTTCAGTCGCTGTCTGATGCTTCTTTGCTGTTCCGTCATTCCAATTCGTCCAAGGCATCCTCGTGGACATTGACTTGGTGCTCCACCCGCTCCGAGAACATGCCCAGATGCTTGCCCAGCAGGGTCAGGGCGCGGATGGCCCCGTTCGTGTCGAATTTCCAGTCACCGCGGGGCGATCCGGTCGCCATGGATGGGGGCTCCACGGCCTGCATGCAGCGCAGGGTGACCTCCACCAGCCGCGTGACGACCCACTGCTCGTCTAGACAGCCAGACTGCGAGTCAACCCACTGCCCTGGTTCCGGCGCGCACCCCGAAGAGCCTGGGGCAGCTTTATTTTCAGCCACCCCGTCCTGTTTCAGACCGCAGGCGGAGACCGTGGGACTCCAGGACTCGGGACAGGCCGCGATGAGGCCCTTTATTTTGTACTGCATTGTCCCGTCGTTACCCTTCATAGTTTAGTCACTTAAAATACGGCACCTAATTATTATGTGTTAACAATGAACGGCTAACCGTTGATGGACACCCCGAAAGACGTCACATTTCAGCAGAGAAACCTTGCCACGAACCCGGGAAATGGTTATCTTGTGAATGCCTGGGACACAGGTGAAGCGGCCTGACCAAAAGGATGAACACAGAGATGAAGCGCCGTCCCCGCCCAAGGGGGAGCACGCAGGGGCCTGGGGCCCCAATCAACAAAAAAGCGTTCTACGGTCTCGCCACCCACGGTGTCCTGGGTTCTTTTATGACCTCAGTGAAACAGCTCGTAGACCGCCCTGCCCAGCAGCCCGAAACTCACCGTCATCAGCCCATAGATCACACGCTCCAGATTCCTGAGCTTTTCCGAATGGGTATGACAGCGCCGTGTACGTCGCAGATCCGCCACATCCTCCATGATGGACTTGACCCGCTCGTCGATGCGCGCCAGGAGCATTCTGTCATCCGAGTTCCCGGTCATTTGGCCCCCAGGTGCAGGCGCACCGCGCCTTTGTCAAAGGCCGAACGACCCAGGAAATAATAGCCATACACGCCCCAGCCCAGGCCGGTCAGGGCCTCCAGCTTGTCCACGCCGATCTCCCTGTCCAGGGCCGCGGCCACGATGGCCACGGTGACCACCAGCAGGCATAAAGGTCTGACATTCTTGGACAGCCAGGAATCCGAGGCCATGTCCGCCTCGTGCCGCCGCCCCAATTCGCGCTCAAAGGCCGCCTCGGCCTGCAACTGCTTCTCCTGCCAGGCCAACAGACGCTGGCGCTCGGTGGATTCCAGTTCCTTTAAGCGCAGCAGGTTCTGCGGGTCTCCCAAGGCTCTGAGCACACTGTCCGCTTCTGGTTCCACCCCCAGAAACGAGGCGGCCAAGGCACCAGCCGCGCCGACCACGACACCCGCCGGCCCCCCAAGAATGCCCGCCAGCACCGGGGCGGCCCCGGCCACAAGATTGCCCACGTCCTTCCAATCAGCCACGTTGCTCCCCCCGGTACCTTTCGCGTCGAGTCCTCTCCTCCCGCGGCGACATCAGCCGTTCCCAGGTCCGGAAGACATGGCCGCAGCTGGCGCAGACCCGGATACGGTGCGTATCACCCGCCCGCTGCAACGTCCTGACGACCCTGGTGCAGGCCGCACATCGCACACATTGCATGAATTCCTCCCCAGCGGATCAGTAACGTTCGAAAATCGTCAGATGAAAGACATCCAGACCGCTCAAACCGTCCATGAACAGCTTGAAGGCCGCTTTGCTGTTGAGCACAGCCCGCTCGGTTTTCTCATTTTTTGGAATGGCCCCGTAAGAGGTCCCCAGCAGGATGCAGCCATGGGTGTCCTCCACGGTGTTGCCCGAATGGAACAGCACCTGGGTCCGGCCGGGGACGTCAATCACCTGAAACGTGTCCCCGAACCTTGGGGAATCGACCCGCGAGCAGAGGTACTGCTGGGCCGGGATGCTCGACACGTTCTGCTGATTGAGCCTGTCGGGCGGCTCCAGGGTGACGCACAGCACCTCCTTGTTCACACGCAGCACGCCAAATGAACCCTCTTGCGCCTCCTCCAGCCGAATCAATTCGACAATGGGCATGGTTCGCATCGCTTCCTCCCGCGTCAGAATCCAAGGACCGGGTCTGCCCCGCGGGCGTCGCCGCCGATCCGAGACCGCTCCCAGGGACACCCCCTGGACAGCGTATTCAACAGGGCCAGAAGGGTCTCACCCTCGGCCTCTTGCAACATCGTTCCAAGGGGGTCGCTCAGGCGGGCACGCTGCTCCAGAAGCCGATTCTGCGCCGCAGCACACCGACGGGCCTGATCCTGCCAAGCCACAGCAGGATCTCCCTCGATGCCAAAGGCCTTGAAGATCTCCGCCGCTGCAAGCCACGTCTCGCGTCCGTCGCAGCCCAAGTGATACCCCCAGGAACCCCGAGGGCCTGCCTCGGGGACAAGGAACCGCCCCTGGCCATCGTCCTCCCTGCGCCGCACAGATCCCGCCGAATTCATCTCGAAATTGATACGAAACCCCCGAAGGTTCACCGGCACCCAGACCTCACCCCTATCCATCGCATCGCTCCCTTGGGGCCGCATGACGGCGGCGTCTCCACTGTGGATCGATATATAGGCCAAAATCGCCTACGTGTCAAGCCCCCAAGGCGCTATTTTGGGCTAATATCGCCTATTGCCGACCTGGAGGATTTGTCTATAATGAGTGAATGGAAGAAGCACTCACCTTTACGCAAAACTATCTGGACGCCATCGAGACGGCCCGCATCAAGCTGGGCCGCAGCCATTCCGACATCGCCCGCGCTGCATTCCCCACCCAGCGCGACCCGGTTGGCACCTATCGCAAAGTCCGCAACTCCGGACGCACTCTGAAGCTCGCGGATGCCTATCGCCTGGCCCACGCCGTGCACCAGGATTTCTCCTCCCTGTGCTGGCAGGTTTCCCAAGCCATGCAGGGCTACTCCCTCAAGACGCCCCCCTCGGAATAACGCGCCGGCTCCCCCTCCCCTGGACTGATACGCGACGCAGCAGAATACAGATCCGTCTATATATAGAGATACAGCACTTCGCCGAGCGCTGCAACAAACATAAACTTATAACGGTATAAAAAAGGGGTTCTGGTCTCAACCCCTTCTCTTGCAAGGAAATTCATATAGGCAAATGTTTACAACAGCCCTGTTTTTAAGTAGTAGCAACTATCAGCCATCGTCTTATTCAAGTTACATTTCACAGCACCCACTTCCAACAGGTAACCAGCGAGGTCAGATTCATGGACAACGCAATGCCCAGCCCAGCCGTTGAAAAAGATCCGGTTACGGAATTGTACGACGTCGCATCCGCCTTACGTTTTCTCGAAGACGCATTTGAGGGCCACGACGAGGCAGGAACACAGGTCAGAGCCTCGGGCGCGGCCTACGTGACAGGCTTGGTGGGCAGACGGGTCAACGCCATCGCCTGCATCCTGTGGGACCTGGAATCAGACCTTGCCGCAACGGTTCAGATCCCCCCAACACCCAAGGACCGAAGCGAGATTGAGGAGTGACCAGCTTCTCGGATGCCCATCCAAAGGCGGCTCCAGCCTGGATGCACCATTGACAAGCAGGCGATATTTGCCTATATTGGTTTGAATTGAATTTATAGAGAAGCAATGCCCAAACCAACACTTGCACGCCAAGGAAACATGACAAACGCACGCTGCATGCACAGCAATTGGGATGGTCAGGGGAGACAATGGCGATGCGGCCTGGACGGATTCTATTGCGTAGGGGTCCAAGAGCAGGGACGAGGGGATGAGCAATGCCCAGAGACGGTCGGCACCGTTCATCCCTGCCCCGACTGCCTTGAACTGCCGGGGGACATGTCCGCCTTTCTGAACCGCAGGAGTGAGCCGTCCGGCCCAGTGCTGACATGCGCCGAATGCGGGTACAAGGCCTGCCCCCGGCAGTGCGCTCTGGACCTGCTTGAGGCCCTGACGGCCAACTGAACCACCGAGGGACACAACAAGGAAAAGGGCTTACAGCAACTGCTGCAAGCCCTTTTGAAATCATGGCGGAGAGGGAGAGATTTGAACTCTCGATACCCGTAAAGGTATACGCCCTTAGCAGGGGCGCGCCTTCAGCCGCTCGGCCACCTCTCCAAGGGGTCGTCAATCAAGGCCGCCGAAGGCCATGACGATCCAAACACTAAACAGCCCGCCTGAGATACCGGCGCAAACGGGAGATACTGAATACGAGTTGGGGCTCAAGTTTGTCAAGACAATTCAGAGAAACCGGCACGCAGCAACCAACCCCACCATCGACAACCCAAATACCTGGAATTGATAACACTATATCATCCTGGCCGCCGCTTTACAACACACCTGCTTTCCCTATAAGAAAGAGCGCTCAAGGAGTTGCCGTGGAGTGTTCCCGTTGCGGTCATGATCTCATGCTGGGCCTGGTGCCCAAAGGACTCGGCAGGATCCTGCCGCTGACCTCCTACACCTGTGTCCGCTGCGGCAAGGTCAACAGGCGGCTGTCCGGCATCTTGGCTGCGTACAGCCCACAAATGCTGCTGACCCCGCTGCTGATCATCGTCATGGTTGTCACGGTCTGGTTCCTGCTGTTCGCGCCGCAAACCCCCCAGGGCAACTCCGTGCGCCAGGAAATCGTCACCGTGGTCGAACAGCCCGCATCGCAAGTCCCGCAGGATGCCCCGACCGAATCGCTCCCGAGACATGATACTCCCGCAAACTCCGCGTTCCAGGCCGCACCTGACGGGCAGTCAACGCCGGGCACCACGCCCCAACCCCTTCCCGACGAAACACAGGGGACCCCGCAAAACGACGGGGTTGAGCAGCCCCGCACAGCGATTCCCGTAAGCGCTGAAAGGCCCACAACCCAGGACGAAACGGATAGTCTTCCAAGCCCCGGGGCCTCGCCCTCGCCCCAGGCCGAAGGACAAGATCCAGCCGCAGCGTCAGAAGCACAGGCCCAGAAAACGCCCACACCAGCGCCCCCAAGCCGAGGCAAGTCCGCATTGGAAGAAGTGGTGGTCCCAGCACCGCCCAAGGCCAAACGACCCACTGTCGTCGCCAGCGCAAAGAAGGGCAAGGACTCCGGCTGGAGCAACGCCACATTGCTCGGCCTGCATTCCGGCATCTGGAATGACGCCCTGGTCCTGAGCCTTGACGTCAAGGGGTTGGCCGGGGAACCCACCGGATTCCAGCTGTCCTCCCCCCCCAGGTATGTGGTGGACGTGCCCGGAAACTGGACCTATGCGGGTGAGAAGCAGATCAGCGTAGCCAAAGGTAGCGTAAGCACGGTGCGCCTGGGCATCCATCAAGACAAACTGCGCATCGTGCTGGACCTGGATCACGAGCCAAAGCAGGCCTCTGCCCGCCGCACCCCGGACGGTCTGACCATCACCATCCGCTAAGGCAACCCCTCGTCCGCGCGGCAGCCCATCGCCGACTCACCATTCCCGACCCTATTCTTTCCCGGACCTTCAATCCAGCAGGCTGGAGCCTCCCGCAGGACCTTGCACCGCGTCAGACAAATCAGACGGCTCGTGAAACAGACCGGAGGTCAAGACCGTAAACCAGGTCAGCCAGGCCTGGCGAGGTGTGAATTCGCTATTCCGAAAGGTCTCCGGCACCATGAAGTTTTGCACCACGCATTCCATGATCCCGGCCACGATCTGCGGATGGATGCCTGGACGGACCTCGCCGCGCTGCACACCGCGAGTGATCGCCAGGGCGAATTGCCCCAGCACCCGGATCCGCAGCCTGTCGAACTCCTCCCAGATATCGGGAAAGCAGAGCCGCACGTCGGACAGGAAGACCAGCGAAACCTCGAGCATCATCTCGCCCAGGCAGCGGTATCCTGCAATAAACGATTCCTGGGCAGTACGCCCGTGAACCACGGCTTCCAGGACATTTTCCAGGTGCCGTGAATACCTCTTCAGCACCAGCTCGCGCACCAGTTCCTTCTTGCTCGGAAAATAGCGATACAAGGTCTTCTTGCTGATACGCAAAGCGCCCGAAATCTCGTCCATGGTCACCCGGCGCACCCCGAACTGCCGAAAGCTGCCATAGGCCGCCTCCAGAATCCGCTCGCGCACCTCCTGCGATAACGCTGCCATTCATTACTCCAGAAACCAGTTTGGTTTTTGCAGTTTCCTAGCGTGGCGCATCTCTCGGGTCAATGCCACCCCCAAGGAACCGCACCAAAAAGCCCCAGGACCAAGGTCCCGGGGCTGATGCTCGCCCTTGCTGGCAGCAACTCCATAGAGAAATTCCAAACTCCCAAAAAAGCAGTCCATTGACGTAACCCTGCCGGCAGGGACCGTCTCTCGCCTGCTAGGACTGGTGGCGGTAGGCCTTCTTGATGACCACGGGGACCAGGGGCACATCACCCATGCCGCCCTGGCGACCGGTTTTAACCTTGGCAATTTTGTCCACCACGTCCATGCCCCGAATCACTCGCCCAAAAACGGCATAACCCCAACCCTGCTCGGTCTTGGACTTGTAATCCAGAAAGGCGTTGTCCGCGTGGTTGATGAAGAACTGACAGCTGGCGCTCTGGGGATCGCTGGTGCGCGCCATGGCGATGGTCCCCCGCTTGTTGTCCAAGCCATTGTTGGCCTCGTTCATGATCGGATTCCCGGCTGGTTTCTGCATCATGGTCATGTCAAAACCACCACCCTGAACCATGAAGCCATCAATGACCCGATGGAAGATGGTGCCGTTATAAAACCCGGAGTCCACGTATTTGAGGAAGTTGGCCACGGTCACTGGGGCCTTGTCCTCCTCCAGCAGGACCATCACGGAACCCTCGCTGGTCTCCAGAACCACCACGGGATTGGCGGCGAACGCCCCTGTTGCGAACAGGCCCAGCAGCATCGCCGCCAGCGCCATCATGCGCCCTATCTTCATCTGTAGCCTCCTTGGACTGTTTGATTTCGCACATGAATAAAAGAGCCGAACAGGGAAGTCAAAGCCTCTGCCGGAATAGTGCATCATAAAAGTTGATAGTTAATTCCACTTACGATTGATAATCCGAATCGTTTTCCAGACATTCCTGCAGCCACCAAGCACGGCCCCCCTTGGCTCCACGGCAAAAGGTCATGAAATATCATGACATAAATCTAAAATATCAATACTTTTGCTTTTTCAGATTTGAACTTTCTATTTGTCGCCGGGTTCGACTCGCTCTATAGTGCAATCAGATTAAGAATTTTCCACAGGATGTGGATGGCTGTGGAAAAAATGTTTTGGATGTTGGGGAACTCCAAGACACGGTATTGAAACGGAGGATGCTTGCCTTGGGGAAGGCAGCGCATTCGAGACGGCCAAAAAGTCCGTCCAACCACCAGGCAGGAGACCATGTTCGCCATGGACAATATCATCCAGAGACACGCCCTTGAGATGAAGGCTCTGAGACGCTCCCTGAGCAACTCCAAAAAACAACTGCATGAGCAACGCATGCGAAGTGACCAGGCCGTGGCAGAATTAAAACGCCGCGTTACCGACATTCCGCTAGCCGTGCAGGAACCTAAGGTTCCGTTCCACGCACGCATTCTATCCTTTATTTTCTAGCGTTAACGCACCACCAAGCGCCGCTTGTTTTTTCAGGCGGCGCTTTTTATTTGTCCGACTTTCCGGTAACAAAGATAAGAATGCAGACCCCGGCATTCACATCGAGCCTTTCGCTCACCCCCACGTCGCAACGCAAAGCCTACGCGCTCTTTGGCTTGGTGCTTGTCGCCATCCTCGGGATTTTCGTCTGGGTCTCGCAATGGGTTCAGGAAGAGGCCGACCAGGAACGCCACAAAACCTTCAGCGACCAGCAATACACCCAGGCGGTGCTCATTCGCCAGTCCCTGGCCGGACTCATCGAGTCCCTGAACGCCCAGGCCGAGTCCCTGGTCACCCACGTGCTGCCCTCCTTTGCCGCTGAAACCCTGGACTACGAAGCGCTGCACGCCATATTCCGTTCGGCCAACAACGTCTTCCCGGATCTCAAGGCCATGGCCTACTTTTCCGAAGATCAGGTCCTGGACTTCCTTTCCACGCCCGACCCCGATGTGGGCAAGGCCATGCGCGACGCCGCCGAGGACTGGGTCTGCGGCCCGACGCCATCCGCCACGGCCAGGGGCTTTGTCTACACGCCCCCGCTGCTGATCACGCCCGAGCATCAGTTCATGGGACTGATCGCCTACGTAGAACTCCAAGGCCGCACCGTGGGCACCCTGGTCCTGGTCGTCGACCTGGGCAGCATGCTCACCCGCCTGGCCGGAACCCTGCATGCCCACCTCAAGGGGGACATCTACGCCTTGAACTCCAACGGGATCGTGCTCTACTCCCGGGACAGGAGCATGGTCGGGTCCAACCTGCTGGCAAACCTCAAAGGCATGGGCAAACAGAGCCAGGACATGCTGCTGAACATGCTCGCCCTGCCCACGGGTCGTCATATCTGTTCCGCGCCGCACATGGCCATCGATACTTCGAGTTGCGAATTCATGTCCTGGGAATCCGTGCAGATGAGCGATCAACGCCTGATCATCACCCTCTTGGCCCACGGCTCGGACATCTTCACCTACCAGACCCGTTCGAGCCGCCAACGCCTGCTCATGGGCGGATTGCTGATTTTGATCCTCACCGGAGCCATCGCCCTCTTCTTTCACCAACGTTCGCGCCAACGCCTGGAGGACCACAACCTGCTGCTGGCGACGCAACTGGAGTCCACCCCGGACGGGGTGCTCGTCATGAACACCGAGCCGCGCCCCCTGCTCTGGAACTCCCACCTGCTCCGGCAATGGAAGATCAGCGCAGCCAAAGAACGTGAGTTCCAGCGTGACAGCCTGCGACAGATCTCGCAGCAACTGGACGATCCCAGCACATTTTTGGAGACTTTTCGCTCCCTGTCCTCGGCCCCCGGCCCGGATGTGCGAAGTTCAACCCTGAGCCTCAAGACCGGCACCGTGCTTGAGGTCAACTCGAACAGTCTGGTGGACGAACGCGGGAACTACCGTGGTCGAGCGTGGTTTTTCCACGACATCACCAAACGCATCCAGGCCGACGCCGCCCTCAAACAAAGCAAAGACCTGTTGCAGAGCATCCTGGACAACGTCCCGTCCCTGGTCTATCTGCGCGACGCCAAAAGCCGCTACGTGCTCGTCAACCGCCGCTACGAGAGCTTTTTCAGCTGGAAAACAGGCTCATACGAAGGCAAAACTCCCCGCGAACTGCTGCCGGAGGCCCAGGCCAGCAGCATCTACCTGAACGACGCCAAGGTCATCCAAACCAGAAAACCCTATGAGATCGAAGAGGTGCTGAGCTTCAAGGGCCGCCAGCACGTGATGCTCACCAGGGGGGTGCCCCTGTTCGACAAACACAACAAGGTCTCGGGCATCGTGGGCATCACCACGGACATCACCGCCCGCAAACAGATCGAAGAACGCCTGCGCAACGCCGTGGAGGAATTCGAGGCCATCTTCGAGAACAGCCTGGTGGGAACCCTGCTGCTCAAGAACGGACGAATCATGTCCAAGGTCAATGCCCGTTTCGCTGAGATGTTCGGTTACCAGCCCGAAGAGCTGATTGGCCGCTCCACCCGCATGCTGCACCTGTCCGAGGAGCATTACCGAAAGTTCCACGAGGAGTACTCCTCGACCCTCAATGCACAGGAGGTCATGAAGGCGGAATACCCCTACCGCCACGCGGACGGATCCACCTTCTGGTGCCAGCTCTCCGGCAAGGCCCTAGACCCGGACCTGCCGGCCTCCGGGGTGCTGTGGATCATGGACGACATCACTGATCGCAAGAAACTGGAACAACTCAGGGAAGATCTTGAACAGATCCTGCGCCACGACCTGAAATCCCCCTTGAGCGCGATCATCCATGTCCCCCAGTTGCTTCTGGACGACGACAACCTGAATTCCGACCAGCGGGCCTTGCTGCACGAGCTTGAACGCTCGGGGCACCGCATGCTGGAGATGATCAACCGCTCCCTGGATCTCTACAAGATGGAGCGGGGCACTTACCGCATGGAGCGCAAAAACGTGGAACTCATCGCAGTCATCCTGCGGGTCTTGCGTGAGTTGAACTCCCAGATCCTGGCCAAAAGCGTGGAGATGGAGATCCTGATCAACGGCAAGGCCGCAGGCGCGACCGAATTCATCGTCAGCGGCGAGGAACTGCTCTGCCATTCCATGCTCGCCAACCTGCTCAAAAACGCTGTGGAGGCCTCGCCCCAAGGCGGACGCATCACCATCTCCATGGTCGGCAACGGAACCCGGACCATCGCCATCCATAACGCCGGCGCCGTGCCCAACGAAATTCGCGAGATATTCTTCGAGAAATTCGCCACCGCCAACAAGAGTGGCGGCACCGGCCTGGGGACGTATTCTGCGAAGCTCATCGCCGAGGCCCAGGGAGGAACCATTGCCATGCACACCGGAGAGGCCTCGGGAACCTCCATCACCGTGATTTTGCCCGGCCCGATAAAGGACTCTTTCGACCCCTGACCCCGATAAGACAACCATGACCATCAGCCCCACACCCTCTCCCAAGACAGGAACCAAGTTCATGAAACTCAGCCGCCGCAATGCCATCAAGGCCCTCACCGCCACAGCGCTGGCCCCGATGTTCGGGATCGGCGAAGCCGCCCTGGCCGGAGCGATCCCCGAAACGGCCTCGCCCATCAACGTCATCCTGCCCAGGGCCTACGCACCGCCCCTGGACGGCAAACAAGGCCGAATCGTCGCAGCCCAGCTGGGACGGGCCACCCTGGAAACCGTGCGCGCCTTCTACAAGGGCAAGAATCTGCCCGTCTGGAAACAGATGTACGGCAGCATGGACCTGGAGAAACGGGTCATGAACATCTGCCACTGGATCGTGCAGAGCGTGTTGGCACACCGCGATGTCTACCCCCTGGACCCATCCTGGATTGCGGCCCAGATCATGACCGAATCCTTCTTCTACGAATTCGCGGTGTCCCCGGCCCTGGCTGTGGGCATCTGCCAGTTCATCTCCCCCACTGGCCGAGAATACGGGATGATCTGCCCCGGAACACGGCCCGAGCACGGTGCACCGCCCTACCGCAAGGCTGAATGGTCGGGTGAGCTGGATCGCTACTATGAAAGACGTTCGGCCTGGAAGCAGGCCAGGCGCGACCGACGCGAGATTTCCGGTGATGAATCGGCCTTTCTGCAACAGGCCCTGCGGGCCGGAATCGAGGGCAACCCCCTGGCCGGGGCCCAGGGCTACCTTGAGGCCTGCGCCAGGATCGAAGTCCTGGACGCCGAGGTCAAGGAGGCCCGCAGACGTTTCACCGCCTATCTGACGCAAAACTTCGAGGGGCGGAGCATCTTTGCAGACCAGGATGTGGCCTTCTTCAATGGCTTTGACCAGCGAGTGCTCTACCGCAAGCCCGTGGACGCCATGGTGCTGATGCTGGCCCGTTTCCTGCGCGCCAGAAGCGGCAACATCATCGCCGCGGCCGCAGGCTACCACTCCGGGCTGTCCAACACCCGCGAGGACCACCGCATCTATGGCCCCTACGGCAGAATCCCCGCCTTTGACTCCACAGTGAGTTACATCAGCCGAATCCTGGTCAATCACCACGAGATTGTGAGCCGTCTGGGCGCGCCCTGACCGCCTCACGCAGGCATCACGTCCGCAGGCTGATGACCACGCTCCGATAACAAGGCTCCACAGGCTCCATCTTCGCCCTTGCCCAGTGTGCGCGGATCAACTACTGTGCCCTCTTTTCAGCTAGGGGAAAATCATGCTCAAGGGTCTCGTCTGCGCCGTCATCTCCGCCTGCTGCTACGGCACCCTGCCCATCCTGGGCAAGCTGGGCTACGCCCTGGGCATGGAGACCTTCGAGATGCTCTCCTACCGCTTCGGGCTGGGAGCAGTGATCCTCGCGATCTGGATCGGGCTGACCGACCCGCGCTCCCTGCGTATCGCCCCACGCAGCCTGCTCAAGGCCGTTGCCCTGGGGACCTGCATCTACCCCCTGCAGAGCACTTGCTTCATGTCCGCGATAAAATACATCCCGGCCTCCACCACGACCCTGATCCTGTACTTCTACCCCATCTGCGTCACGGTGCTCTCGGTGCTGCTGTTCAAGATGCGCGTGGGCCGACAGGTGGTCCTGTCCCTGGTCATGGTCACGGCAGGCTGCGCCCTGGTGTTCTACGACGCCTTCTCACAGGGCGTGAATTCCCTGGGGTTGGCCTTTGCTGTGGGCGCGATGCTGATCTTCTCGGTCTATCTCATCGCCTCGCAGCTTATCCTCAAGAACGAACCACCCCTGACCGTGGGCCTGTACGTCATCATCTCCGCCGCCGTGGTCTTCACCCTCCTGGCCGGACCGCCCGACCTGAAAGCCATGACTTGGCCCAAGGCCGCCCTGGCCCTGAGCTTCGGGTTGTTCCCCACGGTGCTGGCCGTGGGCCTCTTGTATACGGCCATCAACGCCGTCGGCAGTGCCTACACCTCCATCTTCTCCACCATGGAGCCCGTGACCACCGTGATCCTGGCCTACTTCGTTCTGGGTGAACCCCTGGCCCTGTGGCAGGTGGCCGGAGCGGCCTGCATCGTCGCGGGCATCACCTTGCCCAACCTGGGGCTCATCCGCCGCAAGGCCGCCGTAACCCCTGCGGTGTAACCGGCTCAAGCCTCACCCATTGTTGCATTTTCCCTGATTCGTGCTTATGAAGTATGGAACTGGGGGAAATCGCCATGCAAATCTTGGACAACATCCTGGCCATCATCTACAGGGCGCTTTCGATCTCGCTGGACCTCATCGGACCATTCAGCGTTCTGCTCTATCTGGCTCTGATGTCCATCATCTATCTGGCTTATTTCAAGCGGGGCCTGCGTCTGGGGTCCTTCGTGCACATCATGGGCTGCATCTTCTTTTTCTTCATCGTCTGGAACCATCCCGACTACCGCTGGTACAAGGGGCGGCCCTGGAACGGCGGCTACATCTATACCCTGGTGATGATCGTGGCCTACGTCTACCTGCCCATGAAGCTGGCCATGTTCGCCACCGAACTGTGGCGCAGCCTGAGTGGCGGCGAACCCGCGTTCAAGTCCGGAAAACGGGCCAAGCCCGGAAAACCAGAAAGACAGGATAAGCCCGCCAAGCCCGACGCAGCCCCCTGAACCAGGGGGCAACCTTCCAGACGCCTTCGCACTGAGCTCAAAAAAAAGCCCGCCCGGCAAGCTGCCGGGCGGGCGTCATCATTTCAGGGCTCACGCCCGGAGGATCAGTCTTCCAGAAGCCGGGGCTCCACGACCTTGACCTCGAACTTGTCCCGCAGGCCCGAGAGATAGGCCATGAACATCTCGTTGGTCTTGGCCTGCTGGATCTGCACGCGAAGCATCTCCTTCTGGCGCTCCCACAAGCCATCGGCCGGGGCCACGCGCTCCACCAGACGGGCCAGGACATAGCCGTTGCCCACGGAGTGGCTCTTGTCCAGCCACTGCCCCTGGGTTGCGGCAAAGGCGGCCTCGACCAGCTCGGGATTCATGCCCAGCTCGGGGACAAGGCCCCGACGAGCAAAAGGCTTGCTGGTGGCCAGCTTGCCCTTGTACTGCCCCAGAGCGGCCTCGGCCTTGGCGGGGTCGGCCAACTTGGCCAGCACGGCGTCCGCCTTTTCCTGGGCCAGCTTCAGGGCGCCCTCACGCTTCAGGGTCTGCACGATGGCCCCCTTGATCTCATCCAGGGGAGCCACGGTGGATTCCACAAACTTGGACTTGGCCACCAGCAGGTAACCGCCTTCGATGGCCACGGGGGTCTCGGAAGCCTTGCCGGTCTCCAGGTCAAACAACAGCTGGATGCTCTCGGCATCGGAGCCCAGGCGCTGGACCAGCATCTCCTTGGTCATGGAATCGGTGGATTCCAGAGGCAGACCCAGATCCTCGGCAATCTTGGCCAGGGTGTCGCCCACGATGATCTGGCCGATGGCCTGGTCGAGCTTGTCGGACATGGCTCCGGCAGCCATGTCCTCGGCCAGGGACGGACGGATGTCCGACTCGGCCTCTGCCAGGCTCTTGATGCCTTCGACGCGGTGTTCCTCAAGCTTGATCAGATGCCAGCCGAACTTGGTGCGTACGGGCTCGCTGACCTCACCGGGCGCCAGGGCGAAGGCGGTCTCCTCGAAGGGACCGACCATCATGCCGCGCGAGAACCAGCCCAGGTCGCCGCCAGTCGCCTTGCTGGGCCCTTCGGAGTTTTTCGTAGCCAGGGCCTCGAAGGTTGTCCCCTTGGACAACCGGGCCTTCAGGCGCAGCAGCTTGGCGCGGACCTCCTGAACCTCTTTCTCGGGAGCATCGGCGTCGAGCTTGAGCAGGATGTGCCGGGCCCGAACCTGCTCGGGACGGAGAAACTCATCCTGATGGGCATCGTAATACGCCCGGATGTCCTCGGCGCTCACCAGCTGGGGGGCGGAGAGGGCCCGGGGCGTGAATTGCAGATATTGCAGGGTCGCACGGGCCGGACGACGGAAGCGGTCCTGGTTGTCCGCGTAATATTTCTCGACCTCCTCGTCGCTGGGCTGAATCTGATCCGCGAAATCATCCCAGGCGAAAAGCAGGTAGTCGATGGCCACTTTCTCGCCGCCGTACATGAAGAAGTCGCGTACTTCGGCATCCTCCACGGACACGGTCAGGTCCAGATACTTCTGGAGCTTCTCGGCCATGATGTCCTGGCGCAGGCCCAGCTCGAAGTCCGCGGGTGTCATATTGCTGCCGCGCAGCACGGCGCGATAGATTCCCGTGTCGAAACGTCCATCCTGGCCACGAAACACTTGGTAGGAGATGATGCGTTTCTGCAACTCGGAATCGCTCACGTCCAGCCCCAGGGCCAATGCCTGGCGGCGAATGAGCGTGGAATTGATCATGTTGGCCAAGACCCGGTCCTTGATCCGCATGCGGGTCATGTCCTCACCGGACAGGCCAGGCATTTCGCTGCGCACGGCCTCGACCTCGCGACGCAGGCGCGACTGGAAATCGGTGATCATGAGGGGCGTCTCGCCCACATAGGCCAATACGCCTCCGCCCTTGCCGCCAAGGGTCCCGGAACCGTAAGCAAATACAAAAGCCAGGATGATGATGCCGAACAGGATCTTGATAACCCATGATCCTGCGTTCTGCCGCAATCCGTCTAGCATTGAGACTCCAGTCCTTTAGAGGCTTGTCATTACGCCTGGTCCGCCTGAGTACGGACAAAGTTCAGAAGGCCGCCTGCCTGAATAATAGCCAGTTCATTTTCCGTCAAATCATTTCGCACTGCGACGGCTCCCACACCGGCCACCTGCAGCTCGACCTCGCCGCCCGGAGTGATGGTATCCGTGGGCAAGGTCAGGGCCGCGCCCAGGTCAATACGGTCATAGTCGCCGGGGTTGACGAAGGTCAGGGGCAGGATGCCGAAGTTCACCAGATTGGCGCGGTGGATGCGCGCCAGGGACTTGACGATCACGGCGCAGACACCTAGGTGGCGCGGCCCAAGAGCCGCGTGCTCGCGCGAGGAACCCTGGCCGTAGTTCTCGCCGCCCACGATCACCCCACCCCCAGCCTCGCGGATGCGGGCCACGAAATCAGGATCAACGCGGGAATAGATGTACTCGCTGATGGCCGGGATATTGGAGCGCAGGGCCGTGATCTGGGGACCCGCAGGCAGGATATGGTCCGTGGTGATATTGTCGCCCACTTTGAGCTGCACCGAGGTCTCCAGCCTGACCGGCAGGGCCGCGAAGCCCTCCAGGGGCACGATATTGGGCCCGCGCAGGATATCCACCCCCGAGCCATCCTCGGACGGCATCAGGAAGAGGTGCCTGATGGACGGCACATCGGCGGGAAACTCGGGCTTTGCCGGGGGCTCGCCCCAGGTGGCGGGGTCCGTGAACTCGCCCCTAAGGGCGCACATGGCGGCAGTCTGGGGACTGGCCAGATAGACCTGACCATCCTGGGTCCCGGAACGGCCTTCGAAATTGCGATTGAAGGTGCGCACGGACACGCCATTGGACACGGGCGAACCGCCCATGCCGATGCACGGCCCGCAGGTGCACTCCAAGAGGCGCGCCCCGGCGGTGAGCATCGGGGCCAGCAGCCCTTCGGCGGCCAGCATGTTCAACACCTGCTTGGATCCCGGAGAGACCAGCAGATCGGTCTCGGGGCAAATCCGCTGCCTATCCAGCATCAGGGCCACGGTCTTCAGATCCGCGTAGGACGAGTTGGTGCAGGACCCGATGGCCGCCTGGTCCACCTTCTTGCCGGCCAGCTCGCGCACGGTCGTGCGCACGTCGGGCATGTGCGGCGCGGCCACCAGCGGTTCCAAGGCGGACAGGTCGATGCGCACCTCTTCGTCGTAGGTTGCGTCCTCGTCGGCTGCCAGCAGCTCGAACTCAGCCTCGCGGCCCATGGCCCTGAAAAAGTTCTGGGTCTGCCCGTCGCTGGGAAAGATGGAGGTGGTGGCCCCGAGTTCGGCGCCCATGTTGGTGATGGTGGCGCGTTCGGGAACGGTCAGGGTCGCCACGCCGGGACCGGCGAACTCCATCACGCGGCCCACGCCGCCCTTGACGGTCAATTCGCCCAAAAGATGCAGAATGATGTCCTTGGCCGTGGCCCAGCCGCCGAGCTGACCCTCCAGCCAGATGCGCACCACCCGGGGCATGGAGATGGTGTAGGGCTCACCCGCCATGGCCAGCGCCACGGACAGGCCTCCCGCGCCCATGGCCAGACTGCCCACGCCGCCCGCGGTGGGGGTGTGGCTGTCGGAGCCGATGAGCGTGCGCCCGGGGCGGGCGAAATTCTCCAGGTGCAGCTGATGACAGATGCCGGTTCCAGCCGGGGAGTAGATCACACCGTAACGCGCCGCCACGGTGCGCAGATAGCGATGGTCGTCGGGGTTGCGGAACCCCATTTGCAGCGTGTTGTGATCCACGTAGCTCACCGAGAGTTCGGTGCGCACCCGCGGCACGCCCATGGCCTCGAATTGCAGGTAGGCCATGGTGCCTGTGGCATCCTGGGTCAGGGTCTGATCGATGCGCAGCGCTACTTCCGAGCCGGGGGTCATCTCCCCGGAGATGCGGTGGGAGGCGATGATCTTCTGGGTCAGGTTCAAAGGCATGCGACTCTCTTTCTCACGGCAGCGGGCAGGCCACCGGCCAGGGGGTTACTGCAACAGGCCCGTGGGCTCATTCCCAAGGCGCAGGCGGTTGGCCTTGCAGCGCCGAAATTCCATCTCGGTGGCCAGGCGCAACTTTTCCTGTGACAGTTGGAAGATCTCCTGGGCAAAGTATTTGCCGCTGGAGGGGTCCTCGTCGGCCCTCAGCTTACGGATTTGCGCAATCACAGCCTGCTGCTGGAGGGACAACACTTCACCCTCCCGTTCCAGAGCCGCAATCTCATCGGCCACGGACGCGCCGTCCTTAGACACGGATGCGTCGTCCTTTCTTTTTTCCTTCATCCTCGGGCTCCTTGTCCTTGGGCTTGAAATTCTCGGCGAACAACCCCCAGAATCCAGGCCAGGTCTCGGACAGACTCCCAGGGTTGGCCAGCGTCACGCCCTGGGCGGTCATGGAGGCCAGGGCCAGGGCCAGACTCCACTGGGGCGACGGGCTGGGGAAGGGACTCATGGGTTCGGCCCAGCGGTTGCTGGCCTCGCGCCCGGCAACGATGACCACCCGTCCGGGCTTGACCCGGGCGAAGCGACCGATGCGTCCGGCGATCTCCTCGGCGGTGGCGGTGTCCTCGTCCTCGCTCACCAGGATGCGGGCGTCGCTGGGGGCGGCGATGCCCAGGGCCACGGCCAGGGTGAACTGCCCTCGGGTGGCGTCCATGTCCAACTTGTCGGGCCAGGTTCCGGCGGTGGAGGTGATGCCGGACTCGGCAATCTCCAGCTTCAGGCCCGCGGCCCGCAGCATATTCGCGACCACCGGGGCATCGAGGCAATCAGCGGGCCAGTGCCCAGCCAGGGTCACGGTGCCACCCGCAAATCGGGGCAGGGCCAGCAGGGTGGCACACAACTCGGCGTCCAGGGGCAGCGCAGCACGATCCGGCTTGGCCGGGACCTGATAGGCGCCGTTGCGCACGGAAAACTCGTTCCCGCTCAAGGTGGCGGTCACGCCGCAGTCGGCCAGGACCTTCACGGCCAGAGACATCAGCTCGGCACCTGCCCAGCCCATGTCCCAGCTGAAATTCAGACCCTCGGGATAGGTGGGGCCGGCCAGGGCCATGGCCAGACCGCACAGCGGCGGAAAGTCCTCGGACACATGGCAGGTCCCGCCGGTCATGCCGCCGCTTTCCAGGCGCACGGGCGCGCCGGTGAGATGCGGTTCGATGGGTGTCAGGCGCGCGCCCAGTCCGGCGAACACGTGACCCACCACAGACAGGTCCAGAATCTTGAGGGGGGTGCCGCCGGTAATGGTGCTGCGTCCCACCTGGGGCAGCCCCATGGCCAACAGCAGATAGAGATTCAGCGGGTCATCACCGGCGTGCAGGGTCTTGCCCGGTAGGGAGGCGGTGCCTCCGGTGCTCCTGACCAAGCCATCTTCCCAGGACAGGGAGGCCCCGGCCTGGTTCATGACCTTGACCAACTCCACGAGCGGATCGTTGACCACCACGGGCGAGAGTTCCAGCTTGGCCCCGGAGAGGACGCCAAGGGCGACCAGCAGCCGGGTGATGGTCCGGTCGCGCGGCCCAGGCATCGCCAGGTCCAGATCCCTGATCTCGGGGGTCATGATGAACTTGCGGCTGGCGGATTCTGGCTTGACCGCACTGGCGTAAGCCAGGCCGTTGGCCAGGGTGAATATCTGGCGCAGGGGGCGCAGGTCCAGACCCTGGCGGGAGGCCACCTCATCCCAGGAGCGACGCATCCGGCGTTCCTGGTTGGCGTCGGCCAGGGACATTCCCTTGGCCTTGCGTGTAGCGGCGGCGCGGCTCAGGAGCTGAGTGCGCTTGGCGATCATGTAAGCCAGATCCAGGTCCAGATCCACGAGTTCGTCGGTCAACGACCTGGTGAGCGGCTTTTTGCCAAATTTCTTATCTTGCATTGGTAGAATCTCGATCCGAATAGGGAGTTTTGGGGGAACCGACTTCTATACCAATATCACTACAATGTGCAAGCATGTTAAGAGGCACTTTTTTTCGCTGTCATCACGGCGGGATGGCCCGTGCGCCGGTGATAAAAAAGGGGCGCCCGAAGGCGCCCCGTATCGCAGATCGGCGAAGGCCGATTTACTTCATGACGTCGCCGGAGGCAGCGCCCTGCATCTTGATCTCAACCTTCTCGGTCAGACCAGCGTAGTACTTGCGCAGCTCGACGAGCACTTCCTCGCGACCAAAGTGGTCCACGACCTCAGCGCCTTCGGACAGGGCCTTGCGCAGCTTGGTGCCGGACAGGATGACGCGGTCTTCCTTGGTGTGCGGGCAGGTGCGCAGGGAGGCCATGCCGTCGCACTTGTGGCAGTAGAAGGTCCAGTCGATCTTCATGGGCTTGGTGACCAGGTCCTTGCCGGGGCCATTGGTGGGCACGCGGTCAAAGATCTGCTGGGCCTCGAACAGGCCGTAGAAGTCGCCCACGCCGGCGTGGTCACGACCGTACAGCATGTGGGAGACGCCGTAGTTCTGGCGGAAGGTGGCGTGCAGCAGGGCTTCGCGGGGACCGGCATAACGCATGTCCAGGGGGTAACCGGCGTTGATGACGTTGTCAGCCACGAAGTAGTTGTCAATCAGGATCTGGATGCACTTCACGCGGACTTCAGCCGGGATGTCGCCAGCCTTCAGGTTGCCGATCAGGGAGTGGATCAGGCAGCCGTCGCAGACTTCGATGGAGATCTTGGCCAGGAACTCATGCGAACGGTGCATGGGGTTACGCAGCTGCAGGGCGGAAACGGTGCTCCAGCCCTTGGCTTCGAACATGGCGCGGGTCTCGGAAGGACGCAGGTAAACGCCGGGGTACTTCACGGCGTAGTCGCCCTCGGACAGCACTTTCACGGGGCCGGCCAGGTTGAACTTGCCCTGGGCCAGAACCATCTGCACGCCCGGGTGATCCTTGGGAGCGATCTTCCAGAAGTTCTCGCCTTCGGACTCTTCGCCCTCACCGCGGTAGACCTTCTCGCACTCAAACTTCTTGTCGGCCTCGGTCATCTCGAACTTCTCGGTGACCTTCATCGTGGCGTAGATCACGCCCTTGTTGACCAGAGCGATCTCGTCGCCGGCCTTGATGCTGTCGTCGTCGGTGTCCAGACAAACCGGAACGGGCCAGAAGGTGCCGTCGGCCAGGGTGTATTTCTCGCAAACGCTCTTCCAATCGGCCTTGGACATGAAACCGTTCAGCGGAGAGAAGCCGCCGATGCCCATCATGATCAGGTCGCCCTTGGAGCGGGCGGAGATGTCAAGTTTCTTCAGGCCTTCGGCCTTCTTCAGCTCAGCGGTCAGCTCAGCGCCGGTCAACAGGCACTCGATCAGGCCTTTGCCACCATGCGCGGGAACGAGTTTGGACATTGTAGTCTCCTTTAGAAGGGTTTGAATAGTTTCCTTAAGCATCGAGAGGCATCAGAATCCTCTACACGTCATCCACGTTCCGAGGACTCTTCTGGCTGCCTATCCTCGAAGTTACCTATTGAAGGTTCGTCGAAGGTGTTTGTGAAAAAAATGCGCAAATGTCAAGCTCGCAACTTTAAATCATCATTCCAGCCTGTTGCATGTTAGGCAACTCTGTACAACCCGAAGGATTTCTGAAAAACCACCTCAGCCCCATTCAATGAGAGCCGGGCCGCCAGCCTTTCCCCAGAGGGCACGACCCAGAAAACCCCAGCGCCATGCCACTTTCAGCCTGGAACAGCGCATTCCATCCATGGCAATCCCTGAAATCGGCTTTCAACCCTTGCGCTGGCCTCGCAATATTTGTATATACCCGTGAGCCAAGCGCTTTAGAACGCTCTCCTCCGAAGCTGAATAAGACAAAAAGATCAAGCATTCCGTTGCGTTCACAGCACACAACAGAGCTTGGGATATTATTCACTTTCGCCTTGACAGGCGCGGTGGCGGCTTGCTAGAGATTTCCAGCTTGTTCTTATCATCACAAGCGGGTAGCTCCTGTCGGGCCCCCGCCAGTGAGATCGGCGAACCCCAGAGATCATGTGCTGAATCTGGCGGAACGTCACCGACACCGGATCATTGAAAGCCCAGGAAACTCCCGCAATTCTAGTAGATTGCGGAAAGACCAGGGCAACCTGTGTCTGAGAGCAACGTAAAAAGGCGGGGAGACTCGGTGTTTCCCTGCTTTTCATATCTCCGTCGTTGCGGCGGCTGATATGTTCAGGAAAGGTTGTTTTCATCAACCCATTATTGTTTGGAGGATTCATTATGCCGACTTTTGTTGACCCTTCGAAGTGCGATGGATGCAAGGGTGGCGAGAAGACCGCTTGCATGTACATCTGCCCGAATGACCTCATGATCCTCGACCCCGAGGAAATGAAGGCCTACAATCAGGAACCTGAGGCATGCTGGGAGTGCTACTCCTGCATCAAGATTTGTCCCCAGGGCGCCATCACCGCGCGTCCCTATGGTGACTTTGCTCCCATGGGTGGAACTTCCATTCCGCTGCGTTCTTCCGAGGACATCATGTGGACCATCAAGTTCCGCAATGGTGATGTGAAGCGCTTCAAGTTCCCCATCCGCACCACCCCTGAAGGCTCCATCAAGCCCTTCGAGGGCAAACCCGAAGCTGGCGACATCGAGAACGAACTGCTGTTCACCGAGACCACCTTGGCTACCCCCAAGACCGTCCTGAACAAGAAGTTCGAAATCACCGATGACTCCAAGACCCAGTGCTGGGCCGACATCCCGTGCGAGGACGGCGCCAACCGCTAGGTTGAGCTGTTTGGGAAGATTGCTTGAAACGCTAAACTCAAAGGAGTTTAAACTATGCCTCGTATCCCTATGAAAGAAGCCACGAAGGGCCTCGCCATTGCCGAGCCCACCATCGTCGAGCATGACGTAGACATTCTCATGATCGGTGGCGGCATGGGCAACTGTGGTACCGCTTGGGAAGCCGTCTGTTGGGCCGACAAGTATGCCCCCGAAGCCAAGATCCTGCTGGTCGACAAAGCCGCCATCGAGCGCGGCGGTGCCGTTGCCCAGGGTCTGTCCGCCATCAACACCTTCATCGGTAAGAACGACATCGAAGACTACGTCCGCATGGTCCGCACCGACCTCATGGGTCTGGTCCGTGAAGACTTGATCTACGACCTCGGCCGCCACGTTGATGATTCCGTGCTGCACTTTGAAGAATGGGGCCTGCCCATCTGGTGTAAGGACGCGAACAACAAGAACCTGGACGGCGCTCAGGCCAAGGCCGCTGGCCTTTCCCTGCGCAAGGGTGCCACCCCGGTCAACTCCGGCCGTTGGCAGATCATGATCAACGGTGAGTCCTACAAGTGCATCGTGGCCGAAGTTGCCAAGAATGCCTTGGGCGAAGAGCGCTACATGGAGCGCATCTTTGTCGTGAAACTGCTCCTCGACGCCAATACCCCGAACCGCATCGCCGGTGCCGTGGCCATGGACGCTCGTGAGAACAAGGTTCACATCTTCCGCGCTGGCGCTATCAGCATCGCCTGTGGTGGTGCTGTTAACGTCTACCGCCCCCGCTCCACAGGTGAAGGCATGGGTCGCGCTTGGTATCCCGTCTGGAACGCCGGCACCACCTACACCCTCGTTGCCCAGGTTGGCGGCGAAATGACCATGATGGAAAACCGCTTCGTGCCCGCCCGCTTCAAGGACGGTTACGGCCCGGTTGGCGCTTGGTTCCTGCTCTTCAAGGCCAAAGCCACCAACTACAAGGGTGAGGACTACTGCGAGACCAACCGTGCCATGCTCAAGCCCTACGAAGAGCGCGGCTACGCCAAGGGTCACGTCATCCCGACCTGCCTGCGTAACCACATGATGCTTCGCGAAATGCGCGAAGGTCGCGGTCCCATCTACATGGACACCAAGACCGCCCTGCAGAACGCGTTTGCCACCATGACCCCTGCCGAGCAGAAGCACCTCGAGGCCGAAGCCTGGGAAGACTTCCTCGACATGTGTGTTGGTCAGGCCAACCTGTGGGCCTCCACCAACTGCGCTCCTGAGATGCGCGGTTCCGAGATCATGCCCACCGAGCCTTACCTGCTGGGTTCGCACTCCGGTTGCTGCGGCATCTGGTGTTCCGGTCCCGACGAAGACTGGGTTCCCGAGGACTACAAGGTTCGCGCCGCCAACGGCAAGGTCTACAACCGTATGACCACCGTCGAAGGCCTGTGGACCTGTGCTGACGGCGTCGGCGCTTCCGGTCACAAGTTCTCCTCCGGCTCCCACGCTGAAGGCCGCATCGTCGGCAAGCAGATGGTGCGCTGGTACCTGGATCACAAGGACTTCAAGCCCACTCTGAAGGAGACCGCTGAAGACCTGAAGAAGGAGATCTACCGTCCGTTCTACAACTACGAGGCCGGCAAGGGCGCTTCCACCTGCCCCGTTGTGAACCCCGAGTACATCACTCCCAAGAACTTCATGATGCGTCTGGTCAAGTGCACCGACGAGTACGGTGGAGGCGTGGGTACCTACTACACCACTTCCGCTGCTCTTCTGGACACTGGCTTCTGGCTGATGGACATGCTGGAAGAAGACTCCAAGAAGCTTGCTGCTCGTGACCTTCACGAACTGCTTCGCTGCTGGGAGAACTACCACCGCCTGTGGACCGTGCGCCTGCACATGCAGCACATCCGCTTCCGCGAAGAGTCCCGTTACCCCGGCTTCTACTACCGTGGTGACTTCATGGGCCTCGACGACGCTAAGTGGCATTGCTTCGTGAACTCGAAGTACGACCCCGACAAGGGCGAGACCGCTATCTTCAAGAAGCCTTACTACCAGATCATCCCCGACTAGGATGAACTTCCAGGGTGGCCGCGGGCGTATGCCCGTGGCCACCCGTTTTTAACATTCATCCCATGTCGAAAATGGTCTAAGCCTGAGCAGTACCTTGTTGTTATCGTTTGGGCTTAGGCCATTTTTCAAGTCTGGCCGGAACCTGATCTAGGGAGGAACAAATGCCAAACACCAGCGTGCTCGTTGTCGGTGGCGGTTTCAGCGGCATCACGGCCGCGCTCGAAGCCGCAGAAGTCGGACACGAGGTCTTTCTCGTTGAGAAGAGCCCGTATCTAGGCGGACGGGTGGCTCAGCTGAATAAGTATTTCCCCAAGCTGTGTCCCCCTTCGTGCGGACTGGAAATCCAGTTCCAGCGCATCAAGAAGAATTCTCTTGTTAATGTCTTCACCCTTGCCGAAGTGGTCTCCGTGACCGGGCAAAAGGGTGCTTACAACGTTAAAATCAAAATCAAGCCCCGCTACACCGCCCCCTTCGCGGCCGACCTATCCGAAGTCGCCGCTGAACTCGGAAGCGGCAACAAGAGCGAGTTCGAGTTCGGTCTGGCCTCGCGCAAGGCCCTGCACAAGGACATGCCCTTCGCCTATCCCGCCCGCTACGTCCTTGAGAAGAATGAACTTTCCAACGCCGATGCCGAAACGCTGGCGGACAACGAGTTCATCGACCTGAGCGAGACCGAAAGGGAAATCGAGGTCACCGTCGGCGCCATCATCATGGCCACCGGCTGGAAGCCCTACGACATGACCAACCTGACCAACCTGGGCGCCGGCTTGCTCGACAACTGCGTGTCCAACATGCAGATGGAGCGTCTGGCCTCCTCCCATGGTCCCACGGATGGCGTCATCCAGCGCCCCTCCGACGGCAAGACCCCCAAACGGGTCGCCTTCGTGCAGTGCGCCGGTTCCCGCGATGAAAACAATCTGAGCTTCTGTTCGTATATCTGCTGCATGGCTTCCCTGAAGCAGGCCACCTACGTGCGTGAGCAACTGCCCGAGACCCAGGTCACCATCTACTATATCGACCTGCGCACCCCGGACCGCTACCAGAAATTCCGCGACCGCGTGCTCTGCGACGAAGGCATCCGCACCGTCAAGGGCAAGGTGGCCGATGCCCAGCAGGGCGAGGGCGGCACCGTGGTCCTGACCGTGGAAGACGCTGTGGCCGGAACCAAGTCCAAGGAAGAATTCGACCTCGTTGTGCTGGCTACCGGAATGCAGCCCAGCCTGGCCGGTGAAAAGCTGCCCTTCGACCTGCCCCTGGACGAGGAAGGCTTTATCATTGGTGGCGAGGAAAACGGCATTTTTGCTGCTGGCTGCGCCAAGAAGCCTCTTGATGTTATGAAATCCGCTCAATCGGGCACCGGCGCCGCGATGAAGGCGATTGAAACGGTGAGAGGGAGGTAGCTTACAATGGCCGAGAAAATTGGTGTCTATTTTGACGAATCCGCTGTCGGCCCGTACCTCAATGTTGAGGAGCTGGTCGAATTTGTTGGACAAAGGTGGAGCGCCGACTGCCCCGTAGTGAAGAGCCATCCCGTCCTGCCGGGCGAGGAAGGCCGCAAGATGATCCAGGAGGATATCGACGCGGGGACCATCAACGGCGTTGTGATCTGTGGCTCCTCTCCCCGTTGCGACTGGGAGGCCTATGACTTCGGCAGGAACATCCAGGTGGAGCGCGTCAACCTGCGTGAGCAGGTGGGCATGTGCTTCCCCGTGGATGCCGACCCCGAGTTGAAGAAGGGTATGGCCATCGATTACATCAACATGGGTGTGATCAAGCTGCAAAAGTCCAAGGTGGCTCAGCCTGAAATAATCCAAACCGTGAAGACCGTCATGGTCGTTGGCGGCGGCTGGACCGGCTTGCATGCCGCCTCGCACGCAGCCAACGCTGGCTACGACGTCGTTCTCATCGAAAAGGGCGACACGTTGGGTGGCCGCGCCAAGGGCCTGCACAAGACCGTGCCCCTGATGCATCCCTATACCGATGCCCATGATACCGGTATCGAGGCGCTTGTCGCCCTGGTGCAGGCCAACGCCCGCATCGAGGTGGTCACCGGGGCTACCATCACCGCCCTGGCCGGAGCCCCTGGCAACTACACCGCCAAGCTGTCCAACGGCGCCGAGAAGGCTGTGGGCGCAGTGGTCCTGGCCACCGGCTGGGTGCCCCAGGAGACCAAGATCCTGGAGCCCTTCGGCTACGGCTCCCTGCCTGGCGTGATGACCACTGCCGAGCTGGAAGCCAAAGTCAAGGACGGCACCTTCAGCGGCAAGAAAGTGGCCTTTATCCTGAACACTTCCAAGCTGATGTCCAAGGACCCCTTCAAGCCCAAGTGCGTTGAGGAGCCCGTGGAAAAAGAGGCCGACGCCGAGCCGGAGGAGAAGTTCAAGTTCGAGGACATGGAAAGCGAGCGCCACCTGCCCTATTCCAGCGCCATCAACTCCGTGGTCTCCATCAAGCAGGCCGGCTATGTCCGTGCCCTTGACGACAACGCCCAGGCCTACATCATCTATGAAGACATGATGGTCCAGGGCATCCACGAGAAATACTACAAGGCCGCCACCAACGATCCCGGCATCATGCTCACCAAGGGCTATGTGTCCAGCATCGAACAGGACGGCGACGGCCTGCTGGTGACCGTGAAGAACAACCTGCTCGGCCAGGACTTCTGCATCAAGGTCGATACGGTCGTTCTGCCCACCGGCATCGTGCCCTCCACCGCCAAAGACCCGATCATGAACTTCGTGTATCGCCAGGGCCCGGCCTTCCCGGATCTGGATCTCTTTGACGGTTACTGTGACTCCAACTACATCTGCTTCCCGTACGAGACCCGCCGCACCGGCGTGTACGCTGCGGGCTGCGTTCGTCAGCCGATGCTGATGGATAGCGCCGAGGAAGACGCCGCCGGCGCCGCTCTGAAGGCCATCCAGTGCATCGAGTCCGCCAACCGCGGCGTGTCCGTGCACCCGCGTTCCGGCGACCTGACCTTCCCGGAATTCAACTTCGTGCGCTGCACCCAGTGCAAACGCTGCACCGAAGAATGTCCGTTCGGCGCCCTGGACGATGACGAAAAGGGCACTCCCAAGCCCAATCCCACGCGCTGCCGCCGTTGCGGTACCTGCATGGGCGCCTGCCCCGAGCGCGTCATCTCCTTTGCAGACTACAACGTCGACCAGATCGGCTCGGCCATCAAGGCCATCAAGGTCCCGGACGACATGGATGCAGACGGCCCCCGCGTGATCATCCTGGCCTGCGAGAACGACGCCTACCCGGCCCTGGACATGGCTGCCATGCGCGGCAAGACCTGGAGCCCGTATGTCCGCATCCTGCCCGTACGCTGCCTTGGTTCCGTCAACGCCATCTGGGTTGCCGACGCCATGAGTAAGGGCATCGACGGCGTGATGATGCTGGGCTGCAAGTACGGCGATGACTACCAGTGCCACTTCGTGAAGGGCTCCGAGATCTGCTTGCGCAGAAAGGAGAACATCGCCGAGACTCTGGAGCGTCTGGGGGTTGAACCCGACCGTGTCGAGCAGTACGAGGTCGCCATCGACGAGTACGACAAGTTGCCCGGCATGATCGAAGAGTTCATGGACATGATCCTCGAGAAGGGTCCCAACCCGTTCAAGGGCTACTAGGGAGGAGACAACCATGTCTAATGCTGTTCGGATTGAACCTGATCTGCAGTTCATCAAGGATCTGCAAGCGGTCGGGGGCGAATCCCTGAAGAAATGCTACCAGTGCGCCACCTGCTCGGTGGCCTGCCCTCTCTCCCCGGCTGACGCCCCCTATCCCCGCAAGGAGATGGTTTGGGCGCAGTGGGGCCTGAAGGACAAGCTGGTCAATGATATCGACATCTGGCTGTGCCACAACTGTGGCACCTGCTCGGACCTGTGTCCCCGCGGCGCCAAGCCCGGAGACCTGCTGTCCGCACTGCGCAACATGGCGTACCGCAACCTGGTGACCCCCACCGTGATCGGCAAATGGATGAGCGACTCCAAGTACCTGCCCATCCTGGTCGCCATCCCGGCAGCCCTGTGGCTGTTCGTATGGTTCCTGACCACCGGTCTGACGATCCCCGCAGGCGACATCGTCTTCGGCAAGATCTTCCCCGGTGACTTCACCGTTGACCCCATCATGAGCCTGACCTTCTTCTTCATGGTCGCCTCCTTCGGGATGGGTGTCTCCAAGATGATCAAGACCTTCAGGAGCACTGGCGGCACCTACTACGTGGGTGCAACCGAGAAGCCCTGCCTGATCAATTGCATCAAGGATGTCCTGGTCAACGAAGTGGGCCAGCACACCAAGTTCAAGGATTGCGAAGGCGAGACTGAAGACGTGCAGAGCGAGGAGCGCTTCAAGGGCCACCTGCTGCTGTTCTACAGCTTCATCGCCCTGGCCATCGTCACCGGCCTTGTAGCCACGGGCCACTGGGGCGGCAAGATCATCGAGTTCATCTCGCCCATGGGACACACCCCCATGCACCTGCTGAGCCCGGTCAAGCTCCTGGCCAACGCTGGCGCCATCGCCATGCTCATCGGCCTGACCAAGCTGACCCGCCGGCGCATGAACCTGGATGACTCCAAGACCAAGTCCAACTACTATGACTGGTACCTGCTGGGCATCATCTGGGCCGTCGCACTGACCGGCATCGGCTCCGAGCTGCTGCGTCTGCTCGGCGTCGCCGGCCTGGCGTACCCCATGTATTACATTCACCTGGTTGTGGTCTGGATGCTGTTCGCATACCTGCCCTGGTCCAAGCTCGGCCATCTGATCTACAGGACCACGGCGCTGATCTACGCCCGCTACATCGGCCGCGTGCCGCTGGGCTAGGTAACGGCTAGGAACTTCATTAAGGACTATCATTTTTCCGAAAGGAAATAGGAGGATAATACAATGGCTGAGAGCGTTGACCGCAAGGTTTTCTCCATGGGCATGTTCGCCGCGTACCTTACCGGCGACGATAAGGACTCCAATATGGCCGGCATCAAAGAGATGCTTGGCTACATGACTCAGCTTGAGATCGACAATACCAGCCTGCCGTTCGCCGATGCGATCGCCAAGGCTTGGATCTACGAGCAGAACCCCGAGCTCATCAACATCAAGGGCAAGGCCGACCAGTTCGGCCAGCACGTCTCCGTGCCTGTCCTGCCCGAAGCCGTCACCGCACAGTTGACGGCCATCGTGGCCGAGTTGAAGGACACCAAGGCCAAGAACACCGAGCAGGCTTCCAAGATCAGCGATCTGGAGAAGAAGCTCGCCGAGGCCCAGACCAAGCTCAAGGCCGCCAGCGCCAAGGTGACCACCTACGAGGCACAGTTGGGCGAAGGCGAGAAGAAGCTGCAGGTCTCCGAGTCCAAGATCGTGGATTATACCGGCAAGGTGGACACCCTGCTGGCCAAGATCGAGGAAGTCATCAAGCACGGCGTGGTCAGTGCTGCCCCCGGTGCGGGCGGCGATGCCGCTGCTCCGGCCAGTGACGGCCCCACCGATTCCGCCGGTGAAATCTCCGACAGCTTCGGCTTCGGCACCGTGGATGGCGGCGGTGACAGCTTCGGTTTCTAGGCTCCAGTAAATAGAGCATCTGCGAAGCCCCGGGCCAAACGGCCCGGGGCTTTTTTCATGCACCTGCCCTCCCTCAACCTGGTCCCCGAACTCCCATGCCCTCCCTTGGCGCTCAGCAATCCCCTGCATCACCCCGGCTCTCTGCGCCACCTTGGCCCTCGGGCCTCATGTTGCCATCTTGGCCCTGCGCTTCCCCGCTCTACCTTGGCCCCAGCGCCCTTACCTTGCCCCCGTTCCTCTGCCACACACCTTACCCCTCCTCCGCGCGCCTCAGTCCTTGGACTCCTCCCCGGCACCCCAGCCCTCCTCGCTATATCTTCTTGCGGCTCTCGTGCCATCGTCTCTGTGCCTCGGGGTCTTCGCCACGCCAAGCGCAGCTGTGCCCCGGGATCTCCACCACACCACGCGCAGCGGTATGTAGTTTGCCATCAATCCCCCCCAAAAAAAATCAGCATCGACCTCCTCAAGGTCCCTGCCCGACAGCCAGGCAAGGGACGAGAAATGGTCCGCCACTGCACGATCAACAGCTGCGCAGATCGCCAACACAGCCCGGCTTGCTGCTTGGTTTACGCAGTTCAGACCCCGGTATTCAGGTTTTTAACAGCCCGTATCCCAGCATCAATGAGCGCAAAGGGCCTCTCCCCCAGGGACGGCCAGCCCAGAGCAGACGATTCTTCTGCATGTATTCGCAGGCAGCCAAGCCTCCGCTTGCCGATACAAAGGTCTTCCACCATGCCAAACCACCCAATATTACAGAATATCTTCAAGATATTCTGAGTCTTGCAAGCACCAGATTTCACAAAATAGGATAAAACTGACACATCAACTCAACCCAAACAGCACAAGCCTTTGAGCCGAATCCGACAATCATATGGCTCCAGGACCGAATCTTCTAAAGGAGCAACAACAGGGCCCAATCATTGCGAAAAGAGGCATGCTTTCTTGATTTTAGCAGGGTTCTCACATATGGATTCAAGGTCTATGACAATACAATCAGAACTCACCCTCAGCGATGTCTGCGTCAATTTCGGCGGCCTCAAAGCCCTGTCCGACGTCAGTTTTGATGTCAGGACAGGTGAAATTGTTGGCCTTATCGGGCCCAACGGTGCCGGAAAAACCACCATCTTCAACGTCATTACTGGTGTTTACAAGGCCAGTTCCGGTGACGTCAGCTTTGGTGACGCCTCCATTTTAGGGCAACGTCCGCACCTTGTGCTCAAGGCAGGAGTGGCCCGAACCTTCCAAAACATCCGCCTCTTCACGGCCATGACCGCACTCGAAAACGTCATGGTCGCCCTGCATAGTCGCACCCAAAAGGGAATCTTCGGTGCGATTCTGCGCACCCCTTCGCAGAAAAAAGAAGAAAAAATGATCCGCGACAAGGCCCGCAAGGCGCTCCAATTCATGGGCGTGGAGGACTACGCGGACGAGATCGCATCGAATCTGCCCTACGGTCACCAGCGCCGCCTGGAAATCGCCAGGGCGCTGGCCTCCGAACCGACAGTCATTCTTCTGGACGAACCGGCCGCAGGCATGAACCCCGCCGAAAGCCGGGAACTGATGGATTACATCCTGAAGATACGGGATCACGGCATCAACGTCCTGATGGTGGAGCACGATATGAAGGTGGTCATGGGCATCTGCGACCGCATCGTCGTCCTTGATCATGGCGTCTTGATCAGCGAGGGAAGCCCTGAACAAGTCCAACGTGACCCTGCAGTCATCGAGGCCTATCTTGGGCAATAATATTAGTTCCAAACTGTGAGGAGGATAGAATGAAGAAACTGTTGATGCTTATTATGGTTTTGGCCTTGGCCTTAGGTCTTTCCGCATGCGGAGATGAGAAGCAAGAAGAAGCTAAACAACCCGACACCAAGCAGGAGGCCACCACCGAGGCTGTCCTCAAAATCGGTAGCATGAGCCCGCTGACTGGCCCCTACGCTGCTGATGGCAACGACATTGCCAACGGTGTGCGCGCTGCCATCTCGGTTGTCGAGGACGAAGGCGGCATTCCCGGCTTCACCAAGATTGAGCTCTATCCCCAGGATACAGCCTGTGACCCCAAGCAGGCCGTGGCCTCCGCCAACAAGCTGATCAACGAGAAGGTCTCCTTCGTTGTCGGCGCGTACTGCTCTTCTTCCACCATCCCCGCGTCCGAGACGCTGGATGAGGAATCCATTCCCATGCTGACCCCGGCCTCCACCAACGAAATGGTCACCGAGCGCGGCCTGAAGTACATGTTCCGCATGTGCGGCCGTGACGATGACCAGTCCGTGGTGGCCGTCGACTTCATGATCAAGCAACTCAAGGGCAAGACCATCTACCTGATCGACGACAAGACCACCTACTCCCAGGGTCTGGCCGACAACGTCGAGAAACGGGCCGCTGCCGCCGGCATCACGGTCCTGGGCCACGACCACGTCAACCAGGGCGACAAGGACTTCTCCGCCGTACTGGTCAAGGTCATGGCTGCCAACCCCGATGTCTTCTACATGAGCCTGCAGAACTCCTCCTCCGGTGCCCTGATGGCCATTCAGGCCAAGCGTGCCGGCATCACGGCCGCCACCATCGGCCAGGACGCCGTGTATCACCCGCAGCTCATCGAGATCGCCAAGGATGCCGCCGAAGGCATGTATCTGACCTTCGGCGTCATCGACATGGAGCGCCCCCTGTACAAGAAGTTCCTGGCCAAGTACTCCGAATTGGGCTTCGCCGCGCCGGGCGCGTACTCCGGCTATGCCTTTGACGCCGCGTATGCCGCATTGAAGACCGTCAAGGAGACCGGTTCCACCGAGCCCGAAGCCATCAAGGGCGCGCTCATGAAGCTGGACTACGACGGAGCCACCAAGCGCATCAAGTTCATGCCCAACGGCGACTCCGGTTCCAACTACATCATCCGCAAGGTTGATGGCGGCCAGTTCGTCAATTACTGGAACCCCGAGACCAACAGCACCTATTAGTCCGACCTCAGGCTGAGGGGATCGCCGACGGCGATCCCCTCAGCAATATTTCAGACCAAGCCTCACAAACGCCCGAATGCGCGCCCAACAGCGCCAGGATTCGACGGAATACGCACATGGACTTTTTCATTCAGCAATTCATCAATGGGCTCACCCTGGGCGGAATCTATGCCCTCATCGCCTTGGGTTACACCATGGTCTACGGCATCATCCAGCTCATCAACTTCGCCCACGGCGAGTTCTTCGCCGCCGGTGGCTACATGGGCGTCATCCTGTTGTCGTTTATGGCCTCCATGGGCTACATGGAGACCCATCCCTGGCTCTGCCTGATGGGGTCCATCGCCCTGACCATGGCCTATTGCGCCATGCTGGCCATGGCCGTGGAAAAAGTGGCCTACAAGCCCCTGCGCTACGCCTCGCGTCTGTCGGTGCTGCTCAGCGCACTGGGCATGTCCATCTTCCTGCAAAACGGGCTGATGCTGACCCAGGGCGTGTACGACAAGGCCTACCCCACGGCCTTCACCCAGGGCGGATTCACCATGGGCATCATCCGCATGTCCTACATGCAGGTCATGATCATGGTCCTGACCGTGGGCCTGCTCATCGGGCTGAACATCCTGGTCTTCAGGACCAAGATCGGCACCGCCATGCGCGCCACGGCCCAGGACAAGGTCATGAGCGCCTTGGTGGGCATCAATTCCAACCGCATCATCAGCACCACCTTCGCCCTGGGGGCAGGGCTGGCTGCCGCCGCGGGCATCATGGTCGGCCTGTACTACGGCTCGGTGCGCTACGACATGGGGTTTGTGCCCGGCATCAAGGCCTTTGCCGCAGCCGTGCTCGGCGGCATCGGCAACATCACCGGCGCGATGATCGGCGGGCTGATCATCGGCATGGTCGAAATCATGGCCGCCGGCTATCTTTCCAGCGAATACAAAGACGTGTGGGCGTTCATTATTCTGATCGCAGTGCTGTATTTCATGCCCACCGGAATCATGGGTGAGAATGTCGATGATACGCGGGTCTAAAAAAATCTGGAGGACCTGGGCCATTGCCATGGCCTGGTTCTATGTGCTGCTCTGGCCACTGATGGGCATCCATCCCGACGGCACCCTGACCTTCAGGAACAGCCTCACGGTCTGGGCCTGGGTCACGGGCGTCTCCGGCGTGCTGCTGGCCCTGCACCAACTGAACAAGACCGGAAAGTTCGATGCCGTGGCCCTGCCCCTGATCAGCGCCAGGGCCTCTGTCTCGCGCGGCATCGACACCGTGCCCATCTGGATCTGGTGGATGATCGGCTTCGGCGCGACCTTTGCCTTACCCTTCTTCACCGGGCGCTACGTGCAGGACGTGGCCATCAACGTCATGATCTACATCTGCCTGGGTCTTGGGCTGAATATCGTGGTCGGGCTGTGCGGCTTGCTGGACCTGGGCTTCATCGCCTTCTACGGCGTGGGCGCCTACACCTACGGCCTGTTGTCCATCCACTACGCCATGCCCTTCTGGATCTGCCTGCCCTTTGCGGCCCTGACCGCCGCCGTGGCCGGCTGCATCATCGGCTATCCCACGCTGCGCATGCGCGGCGACTACCTGGCCATCGTGACCCTGGGCTTCGGCGAGATCGTACGCCTGATCCTCAACAACTGGATGCAACTGACCAACGGCCCCAACGGCATCCTGGGCATCCAGTCCCCAGGCATGTATTATTTCTCCTTTGCCGACGGCTTCACCCTGGAGCATCTCTGGCTCAAGAAACTGACCTACATGTACTACATCATCATGGGGTTGATGGTGTTGATCATCATCGCCGTGCAACGCCTGAATTTTTCGCGCATCGGCCGCGCCTGGGAGGCCATCCGCGAGGATGAGACCGTGGCGGAACTGATGGGCGTGAACACCTTCAAGCTGAAGCTCTCGGCCTATGCCATGGGCGCGGTCTTCGGCGGGCTTGCCGGGGCGTTTTTCGCGGCGAGGATGCGCTTTGTCAGCCCCGAGAGCTTCACCTTCCTGGAGTCGGCCATGGTCCTGGCCATGGTCGTGCTGGGCGGCATGGGGTCCATCCCGGGCATCATGCTCGGAGCCTTGGCCCTGGTGGCCCTGCCCGAGGTCTTCCGCGAATTCGAACTCTACCGCATGCTGGCCTTCGGCGGCGCCATGACCGTGATGATGATCTTCAAGCCAAGGGGCCTGTGGCCCGCCAAGCGATTCGGCACGCGTTCCGACGACAATGATTAGGCAGCACCCGTGAGCAATATGAGCAAACAACCGATCCTCGAACTCAGAAACGTGGTCACCAACTATGGCCGCATCCAGGCCCTGAAGGACATCTCGCTCAAGGTCTTCCCCGGCGAGATCGTCTCCATCATCGGGGCCAACGGTGCTGGCAAATCCACCACGTTGATGACCATCTGCAACATCACCCCCTGCGAATCCGGGGAGGTGCTCTACAAAGGCCTGCCCATTCAGGGCAAGGCTCCGGACCTGCTGCCTCCCATGGGGCTGTGCCAGGTGCCCGAGGGACGGCGCATCTTCCCCCGGCTCAGCGTGCGCGAGAACCTGGAGATGGGGGCCTTTTTCCGCAAGGACAAGGAAGAGATCAAACGCGACCTGGAGTACGTGCTGGACCTGTTCCCCGTGCTGCGCGAACGCCGCCGCCAGAAGGGCGGCACCCTGTCCGGCGGCGAACAGCAGATGCTGGCCATCGCCCGGGCGCTCATGAGCCGCCCCGAGGTGCTGCTGCTGGACGAACCGTCCCTGGGTCTGGCCCCGCTCATCGTACGCCAGATCTTCAGCATCGTGGAACGCATCAGCAAAGAGGGCATGACCATCCTGCTGGTGGAGCAGAACGCCAACCTAGCGCTGAAGATCGCCGCGCGCGGCTACGTGCTGGAAACCGGTAAGGTAACCATGGAGGATCTCGCCTCCAACCTGCTCGAAAACAAGGACATCAAAAAGGCGTACCTGGGCGAATAGCCGCCTGAGCAATGCCACCTGACACCCCGCAGACTTCGCAGGGTGTGTCTTTGTTTTTTTGCCAGCAACCGCGCCTTGTTGCACAGGCTCGTCCCTTGACAGGGGACCTTGGCTGGCTCTATTCATTTACAATACTCTGGAACTGACCATGCCCCGCGCATGAAAAGGAGGCCCTGCATGCCCAAGATCGAATGGAACGACAGCCTGAAACTGGGCGTCACGGAAATCGACAAGCAGCACGAAAAACTGATCGGCCTGATCAATGACCTGTACGACGCCTGTACCCTTGGCAAGGCCCAGGACATTGTGGACGAGATCGTCTCCGAGGCCCATGACTACATCGGCTACCACTTCTCCACCGAGCAGCGGTTGATGGAAGAACACGACTATCCAGTCCTGGACGACCATATCGATGAGCACGAGGACTATATCCTCAAATCCTCGGACTATCTGGTGGCCTCCCAGGACAACGCAAAGGGACTGGCCCAGGACGTGCTGGACTACCTGACCGGCTGGTGGAAGACCCACATCAACGACACGGACCGCAAGCTGGCCCTGTACCTGAAGGGCAAGGGCGTGAAGTAGGAATTTTTCGGGGCACCGCGCCCCGCCGATCGCTAACAAGAAGCGCCGCTCCCAGACAGGAGCGGCGCTTCTTTTGTTTCCGCAAATAATAAAATAACCAGCCCGTAGGCGGTTCAGAGGCGTGCGAGGGGAAGGCGCAAGGCCAATGTGAAGCCGACGCGTATCAAGACATACGCGAGGGTTTAAATTGGCCGCGGCAACGCAGCCATCGTGCGCCTATGGGCCACCCTGCTCCGCTAAGCCAGCTTGCGATAGGCCTTCTTGAACCCGGCGGCACTGCGCCGGATGACTTCCTCGCCCACGCAAAACGCCAGGCGGAAGTAGCCGGGACAGCCGAAGCCTGTGCCCGGCACCGCCAGGATGAGCTCTTCCTGCAAGGCGGCCACAAAGGCCACATCGTCCCCGCCCGGGGCCTCGGGGAAGAAATAGAACGCGCCCTTGGGCATGCTGAAATTATATCCGGCGGCGTCCAGGACCTCGGTCATGGCCTTGCGGCGCTCGGCATAGACCGTCACATTGACCTGCGAGCCAAGGGCCTCGGCCATGATCTTCTGGCCGATGGCCGGGGCATTGACAAAACCCAGGATGCGGTTGGCCAGGATCAGCCCTCCCAGCAGTTGCCCCTTGCCCGGCATCTGCGGAGCCACCACCGCGTAACCCACGCGCTCACCCGCCAGGGACAGGTTCTTGGAAAAAGAACTCACGGCAATGGCGTAGTCGTAGAGGGGCAGGATGGAAGGCACCTCGATGCCGTCAAAGACCAGAAAACGGTAAGGCTCGTCGGCCACCAGGTAGATGGGCCGACCATACTCCTCGGTCTTGGCCTTCAAGATGGCGGCAAGGCCCTTGAGCTCATCCTCGGTGTACACCGCGCCCGAAGGGTTGTTGGGCGAATTGATGAGCACGATGCGGGTCTTGGGGTTGATGGCCGCGGCCATGGCCTCCAGGTCCAGCTCAAAGGTCAGGGGCTTGGCAGGCACGGAGGTGAACACCCCGCCGTGGTTCTGGGTGTAGAACCCGTATTCCACGAAGTACGGCGCCGGGGACAAAACCTCGTCGCCGTGGTCGAGCACCGCGCGCATGATGGCGTTCAGCGCACCAGCCGCGCCGCAGGTGATGACCACATCGTCGGAGCCGATGTCCACGCCCTGTTCCTTGGACAAATGCCCGGCCAGGGCCTTGCGCGCAAAGGGATAGCCCGGATTGGGCATGTAGCCGAAGGCAAAGGGCTTGTCAGCCGACTGGGCCACGTTGGCCAGGGCCTTGCCCACGGCAGGGGGCGGAGCGAGATCCGGATTGCCCAGGCTGAAATCGCACACCGCGTCCTCGCCGTGCTGGGCCTTGAGTTCGATGCCGATCTCGAACATCTTCCTGATCCACGACGACTTCTCGATGTAGCCGACGACCTGTTTGGAAAGCATCTGCATGGTGTTCTTCCTCAATGAGCTGCCCGCAAATCGGGGCAAAGACTCCGGCGCGCGGGCCGATGGCTTACGGGACCTCGAGGCCCCTCTTTTTGTAGTCGGAAATCTTGTTGCGCAGGGTGCGCACGGAAATACCCAGCAGGTCCGCAGCCTGGGTCCTGTTGCCCTCGGTCTGTTCCAGGCGCTTCAGAATGGCGATGCGTTCGATCTCGGACAAGGGCATGTCGCGCCCACCCAGGGCGTTGTGCAGGGTCCGTTCGTCGGCGGCAGACGTAGCGCCCACTGGAGGAGCGGCTTCGGCCTCGGGCTCATCGTCCTCGGGCAGGGGCCAGTTCTCGCCATCCAGGAGGAAATGCCGTTCCTCGATGGGCCCCGCGCCCGACAAGAGCACGGCCCGCTCCATCAGATTCTGCAACTCACGCACATTGCCCGGCCAGTCGTAGCCTGTGAGCCAGGCCCTGGCCGCCTCAGAAAAACCCAGACGCGGCAGGCCGTAGGCCTTGCAGTAATGATCCACGAAAAACTGGGCCAGGAGCATGACGTCCTCACCGCGTTCCCTCAGGGAAGGCAGCTTCAGGGGGATCACGTTCAGTCGGAAATACAGGTCCTGGCGGAACTCCTTGTTCCTCACGGCCTCATCGATGTCCCGGTTGGTGGTGGCCAGCACACGCACATCCACCTTCACGGTCTCCACCCCACCCACGCGGTCCAGCTCACCCTCCTGGAGGACGCGCAGCAGCTTGGCCTGCAGCCCGATATCCATTTCCGTGATTTCGTCCAGCAGGATGGTGCCGCCGCTGGCAAGCTCGAACTTGCCGAGCTTGCGGTTGATGGCTCCGGTGAAGGCCCCCTTTTCATGGCCGAAAAGCTCGCTTTCCAGGAGATGCTCGGGCAGGGCCGCGCAGTTGATGGCCACAAAGGGGTTGTTCGCACGGCCGCTGTTCTGGTGCAGATACTTGGCGAACATTTCCTTGCCTGTCCCGGATTCGCCGGAGATCAGCACCGAAGCCTTGGAGGGAGCCACCTGGCGGGACAGGGCCAGCACCCGGCGCACGGAGGCGTCCTGGCCGATGATCTGTACGCCGGTCCCCGGAGCCGGGGCCGGGGCCGCGGCCTTGGGCGCATCGCTCCCGGCTGACGGCTCGTCCTGCGGAATCACGGCCAAAATCTTTTCCCAAGTCAGGGGCTCGAGCCAATAATCCTTGGCCCCGAGGTCCATCAGGCGCTGGGCCTCGCCAGTGGAACCGCGATCCGTGAACACCACCACGGGCGGAAAGCCGGGGTCATCCTGCCCCCGGACCAGCAGGTCCTCGGGCTTCACGCCCGAGAGCATGGCGCTCACAAAGACCACGCCGGGCTTCCTCTTTTCGATGAAGTCCAGCGCGCCACGGATGGTCTCGGCCAAACCAGCTTCGACCCCGGACTCCTTGAAGTGGGGGAACAGGGTGGTGATGGCTTGCGACTTGGCAAGAAATAGAATCGTCTTAGAAGACATGAATAGGGCTTTTATCCTTTCCCCAGAAAATTATCAACGAAATGAGGCCTGCCTTCGCCGGGAAGCAAGACACCCTCTCGCCTGGCCGGAGGTTCATCCACAGACCACTCCCAAGGCCCGGGACGCACCGTCTCGCCCCTTGAAGGGCGGTTTGAAACGGCACCGGGTATTGACCTGACCTTGCCGCTCCACTACTTTTAATATGAAATTCAAGAAAAAAGGGCACTTCCCATGACCAAAATTAATCTTCGGGAGCTGTTGCACCAGGTAGCCGAAGGCTTGCTGTCTCCAGACGAGGCCCTGGGGCGATTCTGCGACCGGCCCCTGGACGAACTGGCCCAGGGCATCACCCTGGACACGCACCGCCTATGGCGCACGGGGCTGGGCGAGGTGGTCTTTGCCACGGGCAAGACCCCACCCCAGGTCGTGACCTGCGTACGCGGCCTGCGTGACGCAGGGCCGGTGCTGGTCACGAGGACCAACCGAGAGATGGCCGACGCCCTGCTCCCGGCCTTTCCCGACGGCCTGTTCAACGAACCCTCGGGCCTCTTCGCCCTGGGAACCGATCCCGGGCTGACCCCGCCCTGGCCGCAGACGGGCGAGGTGCTGGTGATCACGGCCGGGACATCCGACCTGGGAGTGGCGCTGGAAGCCTACGGCAGTGCGCGATTCTTCGGCCTGGACTGCGGACTCATCAACGACGTGGGAGTGGCCGGGGTGCATCGCCTAACCCCGCACCTGCCCGCCCTGCGGGCCGCGCGAGTGATCATCGCCGTGGCCGGGATGGACGGAGCCCTGCCCAGCGTGCTGGCAGGGCTGTTGCCCACGCCCATTGTGGCCGTGCCCAGCTCCCAGAGGGGCGGCAATCCCCTGGGCGGTATTGCCAGCCTGCTGGCCATGCTCAATTCATGCTCCCCGGGGATCGTCGTGGCCAACATCGACAACGGCTTCGGAGCCGCCGCCTTCACCGCCAAACTTTTCAAGACCCAGGCTGGGGAGTAGACCTCACATGCCCATCGCCGAGACCCACACGGAGCCGTTCAAGGTCCGCGTCTACGAAACAGCCGCCAACGGCAACGCAGGCATCGGGACCATCGCCGACTGGTTGCAGGAAGCCGCCACCATCCACGCCGGGCTGCTGGGTTTTTCCAACCAGGAGATGGCCCAGGCCGGAGTGGCCTGGGTGCTCTCGCGCCTGTGCATCCGTATGGAGCGTTATCCGGCCTTGGGCGAAACAATCCAGGTCCGCACCTGGCCGACCTTCAAGAACAAGCGTCGCGCGGCCCGCGACTTCCGGCTGACTGACGATCAGGGCCTAGTCATTGGCAGCGGCACCTCGGCCTGGGTGGCCCTGGACCTGGCCACCCGCCGCATGGGCTCCATGCCGGATTTCGTGGTCCAGCACTGCCCGGCCCTGGACGAGCACGCCTGCGAGTTCACGGCCAAGTCCCTGCCCAGGCTGGAGCGGGCAGAACACGCGATGACCCTCACCGCCCGAGCCTCGGACCTGGACCAGAACGACCATGTGAACAACGCGCATCTCCTCAAATGGGCCCTGGAACCCGTTCCGAACACACGGTCCCGCTTCCAGCCCGCAGTGGCGGACATCGCCTTCAGGGCCGAAGTCCCGCCCGGAGGCACGGTGACCGCCGGGTGCTCCGCCAGCGTCGAGAACGGCACCCTGCTGCATGTCCTGACCCGCGACGACGGCACCGAGGCCGTGCGCATGCTCACCCAGTGGCCCGGGGCCTGAACGCAGCCTGTGCCCTCCGATGCAGACGTACCAGACACGTTGCACTGCCGGGGCCGAAACGCTATACAGCGCCCTTGACGGGAGCAGACCCCACCCCATCCTCAACCAACAATGGATCGCCCATGAACAAACAGACCTACGCCGCCCGCCGGGATAAACTCCGCTCCGCGCTGGAGGAAAAGGGCGTGGACGCCCTGCTTGTGTCCCACGCCGCCAACCGCTTTTACCTGTCCGGCTTCGAGCTGCACAATTCGCAATGCAACGCCTCGGCAGGCATGCTGCTGATCACCCGCAAGGGTGGCGACTGGCTGCTGACCGATTCGCGCTATCATGACGCGGCCAAACGCCTCTGGGACGAGGACAGAATCTTCATCTACGGCCAGCCCGCGCACGAGCAGATGGGCGACTTCCTGCAGAAGGTCTGTCCCGGCAGTGTCGGCTTCGAAAGCCAGGCCATGAGCTGCGAATTCCACTCCCGCCTCGCGCAACACAAGTCCGCACTCACCCCCCTGTCCGGCCTGGTGGAGAAGCTGCGCATCATCAAGGAACCCGCAGAGATCGAGGCCATGCGCCGCTCCTGCGCCCTGAACCACAAGGTCTTCGAGCAGGCGCAAAGAATCGCCACCCCGGGCATGACGGAAAAGGAACTGGCCTGGGAAGTGGAACAGCTTTACCGCAACCAGGGCGCCTCCGAACTGGCCTTTTCGACCATCGTTGCGGTGGGCGCCAACGGCGCACTGCCCCACGCCATCCCTGGCGACGACCGCATCAGCAACGACAGCCCCCTGCTCCTGGACAAGGGCTGCCGCCTGGACGACTACTGCTCCGATCAGACCAGGACCTTCTGGGTCGGCGACACGCCCACGGACGAATTCACGCGCGCCCTGGAACAGACCCGCGAGGCCCAGGAAAAAGCCATCCAGATCATCCGGCCCGGCGAATCCATCGCCGAGGCCTACCGCGTGGCCCGCGCAGCCTTCGAGGCCCATGGCGTGGCCGAACATTTCACCCACGCCCTGGGCCACGGCATCGGCCTGGAGACCCACGAGGGCCTGAGCATCAGCCCCAAGGCCACAGGCGTGTTCGAATCCGGGATGATCGTCACCGTGGAGCCCGGCCTGTACTACCCCGAGTGGGGCGGCATCCGCTGGGAGCACATGGTCCTGGTCACTGCCGACGGACACGAGGTCCTCTGATGATCAAGCGGCGGCGCATCGGCAAGGCCAAAAGCGCCCAGTACGCGCGCGAAGCCGTCGCGCCCCACACTTCGCGGCGCATCTATCTGCGCATCGCCCCGGCGGACATCGCGTTCTTCAAGTTCATTCTTGAATCCTACGATAATCTGGCCTATCTAAGTGTGGTGGACAAGCACACTGCGGTCTTGCAACTGGTGCACACCTCGGGCACCGAGCGCGAGATCCGGGAGTTTCTGGAGACCATGCGCAACGAGATCTCCTTCACCGAGATCGCGCTGCCACCACGAACCACGGGAGATGCCTAGATGAATGTTTTGCACCGCATCGCCGCCTTGACCGCCATTTTTTCGCTGACTCTGCTATGCATGGGCATGGGCGACTTCGGCGACACGGAGATCGTCAAAAAGATTCCCCGCCCCGACCGGCCCTTCACCGTGACCATCGTGGATGACACGGACACCTCGTTCATGGTCTCGGACTTTTCCGTGGAAGGCCTGACCCTGGTGCCCGTGCAGATGGGCAAGGCCAACATGTCCATCGACTTCGCCAAAGTGAAGACCGTGACCCTGTTCGAGCAGGACTCGAAACTGGCCGCCACGGTGGTCCTGAACGACGGCAGCACCAAGCAGGTGACCATGTCGCCGAGGACCATGTTCTTCGGCCGGACCACCTGGGGCCTGATGCGGCTCAAGGCCGGAGACATCAAGGCCATCCACTTCTAGGACGCAAACATCATGACCATGACAAAGGGGGCCTTTCGGCCCCCTTTTTATCCTGTCTACTCCGAGAACGCCCAGAAAACTCCTGGAAAGACACCCCCAAACCTAGTTGTAATCCTCACGCAGCCCGGCATCACCCATTGTCGGCTCAATGAGTGGCTTCCATGGAACGGCGTCCCACGTCCCCAGACGAGTATGCATATCAAGATACTTCTGAGGGATCGGATGTGTCCCCACAACAACCTTGAGGCCGTAGCGTTCTTCAAGAAAGGCCTTGAATGATCCGATGTGAGGACACGGCGGATAGCCCACAACCAAGCCGGTGGCGAGGTGAATGACCTGCGCGCCATTTTTGACCATTTCCTCGCCAAGATATTCGATATTTCCTCCGGGGCACCCATCGCATGTCGTGAAACCGACAAGCTCAAGCTCCTGCCCCTCGTAGATATCGAAAGCCCCTTCCCTGTTTTTCATGGCCCTGAAACACTTCCCGCCTGCGCATCGCCTGTAGCGGTCACAAATGACAATGCCAATCTTCACTGTATGTTCCATTGCAACCCTCTGCTTGTTGCTGGCTGAATCCCCGGCTCCGGGCTGCGCAGAGGGGCGGACACAACAGATGACAGGCAAAACGACAGGCAGCCCGAAGAAACCAATTCTCCAATGAACCGGAATGACGGATATAAAGGCTTACTCACAGCCCAAGGCATCAATGGCGGCGACACAAATGGCGACCGCTGAGTCGACATCCTCGGCCATATATTTCATCTCATCCTTGGCAAAAATTGCTCGCCACAGAGTGTCATTCATACTCCTAGGGCAACAGTCCTTCATCTCGAAGGAAAAACCTCTGGACTTCAAAAGCTCGGCAACCTGCAAGGCCGCATTGATGTCCCGAACCGAGCGGGCAGAAATCTCGAGGCCAAGCAGTGGCTCAAGCTGCTTGGCAATGTCATTGATTCTCTGTTCAGACATCTACGTCTCCACTCTCGGCAACGGGTTAACAAACAGGGCAAGCTCAATCTATTCAGCGTCCAGGCCAAAGAAGCGCACGGCGTTGTCCGCCGCCATCCGCCAGACCTCTTCCACGGGCAGCCCCTTGATCTCGGCCACGGCGCGGGCCGTGAACCCGAGATAGGCCGGTTCGTTGCGCTTGCCGCGCCACGGGTCCGGAGCCAGGAACGGGCAGTCCGTCTCCAGCACCAGCCGGTCCATGGGGATCATGGCCACGGCCTCGTGCAATTCCTGCGACTTCTTCCAGGTCACGGCACCGGGGATGGAGATCAACCAGCCGTTGTCCAGCACGCGCCGGGCAAAGGCCGGGCCTCCGCCAAAGCAGTGCCAGAGCAACGGCCTGTTCCTGAAGCCCTCGGCCTCCAGGACCTCGAAAGTCTCGTCCAAGGCATCACGGGAATGGACCACCACCGGGAGGTCGAGTTCGCGCGCCAGCTCAAGGTGCGCGGCAAAGACCCGGCGCTGCACGTCGCGCGGGGAATAATCGTAGTAGTAGTCCAGCCCGGTCTCGCCCACGGCGCGCAGGCGTGGGTCCAAGGCAAAGGCCGCGCGCATGGCCATCAGCATCGCCTCGGTCCAGTCCTTGGCGTCGTGCGGGTGCAGACCCAGCAGAAAGAAGACCCCGGGCCGGGACTCGAACAGCCCCCGCCCCTTTTCATAGGCCTCGGGCCCCAGGAAAACCTGGCCGATGCGCGACACACCGCAGGCGCGGGCCCGGTCCAGGACCGCATCCAGATCCTCGGCAAAGGGCTCCATGTCCAGATGAGCATGGGTCTCCACGCCCCCCGCAGGCAATCCCAGGGCTTCGGGCAGTTCCCTGGGCTTCTTGTTCTTGTTCTTTCCCATCTCGTATCCCATGAAAACGCCTGCGTCCGGCGCAGGCACTATGGTTCAGTTGGTCCCACCAGGACGGGCGCGGCTCGCTGGTCCCGCCAGGACGGGCGCGGCTCGCTGGTCCCACCAAGGCGGGCACATCAAGCGAAGAGCGACCTGGCGGCTAGCCTGCCAGTGTCGGCCAGAGTTCGAGGGCGGCTGCGCGCTGCTGAGCGATGGAATAGGCCGAGGCCGTGGCCCGGGCATTCTCCAGGGCCAGGACGTAGCGCGGGTCGGCCTGAGCCACCCAGGACACGGCTTGCTCCAGGGCCAGGGCCACAGCTGCCACATCGGCATCCGCCGCGTACAGGCCGTTGCCGCCCCAGGGCACCTCGCGCAGGGAAAACCAGGGCCGCGCGGCACCGGGCAGGTCGTCGGCCTGGCGCATGTAATCGAAGCCGCCCAGACCGGCAAAACCCACCACCAGACAACCGCAGGCCATGGCCTCCAGCGGAGGCAGGGGGCAGCCCTCGGGGTAACCCATGGCCAGAAAGATATGGGCGCGCCCAAGGGCCGCGGCCACGCCGTCCTGGTCCAGGCCCTCGATGGGCAGCCACTCCACCGCTGGCGCACCCGGCAACCGTGCGGCGCGGGCCTCGAACATGGCGCGGACCTGCGCGGCCAGGGCCTTGTTCTTGCGGGGCATGAAGGCCACGCACACCGGGCTGGCGGCAGGCGGCCGGTCCGGGGCGCGGAAACGATCCAGGTCGATGCCCGGACGCAGCACCGGGGCAGCCACGCCCAGGCACTCGCGGATATACCAGGCCACGGGATCCGACACCGCCAGGAAGGAGACCTGCAACTTGTCCCAGGTCACACCGGGCGGCAGGGCGGAGAACAGATAGGCCCAGTTCTGGACATAGAGCACGGTCCTGGCACCGGCCTGAAGCCCTGGAGCCAGGGCGTTGACCCAGCCCTCGGGCACCAGCCAGAGGTCCGCTGGGGTCAGGGCCAGTTCCTCCCACGGGGTCACGGGCACGTCCCCGGAGATGCCGGGCATCTCGTACCCACTCTCGCGCGGCACCAGCGATACGGGCAGCCCGCCCGCGTGCAGATGCGCGGCCAGCTGGTGCAGCACCTGGGTGCCGCCCGTGGCCTTGCGCAGGGGTGGAAGATAGATGAAGGTCTTGGACATGCTGCCCATTAGCTACGCCATCACGAGGTCCGTTGCAAGATGGCCGGGGCGGCGCACAGCCCACGCAAAAGACCGGCCCCATGGGGCCGGTCCTGTTTCGTCTCAAATAATTCCGCGAGTGCTTGGATGAAAGATGTTCTGCCAACTAGGTTCGCCGACTCAGATCCATCTCCTGCCAGCTCTCAGCAGAGCGCTCAAAAATGGTTAGATGCGAGGCGCAAGGGAAATTGAAACTCGTGGCATAGTCCTCATACACGAGAGTTTCAATTTCCCGATGAAACGATGCAGGCGGCTGCTTTGGGGCAGTCTTCGTTCCTCCGAGCGTTCAAACGCAGCGAGAGGCCAGGAGCAAGAGGAACTCAAGCTCGCCACGTATTCAGCATACGTAAGAGTTTGAGTTCCTCGCGGTGACGCCGCAGATGGCTGCGTTTCAACACCCGGCTTAGCCGGACTTGATCTCGATCCGCTTGGGCATGGCCCTCTCGGCCTTGGGCAGATGCAGCTCCAGCACGCCATTCTCCAAATGGGCCTTGATGCCCTCCCGGTCCACGGTGTTGGACAGCTTGAAGGCTCGGCGATACTCGCACCCACCGAACTCGACCTCGATGAATTTCTCTCCGGCCCCAGGCTCGGCGCAGGATCGCCCACTGACCACCAACTCGTTTTCATTCAGATCGATGACCATGTCCTGCTTGGCGACTCCGGGAATGTCCATGAAGATATGAAAACCGTCCTCGCGCTCCAGAATATCTGAAGGCTGGCGGTAACGAGGCAGATTGTCCTCATGCTTTTGGATGTCTTTCGTCATGACTGCTGACCTCCTCTCTTACTGTCACAATAAACCTTGCCGCAGGTTGTTCAAAAGCGGCCAGATGCGAGGCGCAAGGATAACTCAAGATCGCGGCGTAGTAATCATACGCAAGAGTTTGAGTTTTGCGCAGCAACAACGCAGGTGGCTGCTTTAGGGCGGCCTGCTAAGAGACTGCGATGTCGATCTTCTTGGGCTTCACGGAATCGGCCTTGGGCAACTCGATGTCCAGAATGCCGTCCTTCAGGGTGGCGCGGACCTGATCACGCTCCACGGGCACATTCAGGGTGATCACACGCTGGAAGGCCCCGGCCGGACGCTCCTGGCGAAAATACTTGCCCTCTGGGGCCTTGCGCTCGCCCTTGATGACCAGATTCTTGTCCGTCAGGGTCAGCTCGATGTCCTCCATGCTGACCCCGGGGATCTGGGCGCGCAGATGGATTCTCTCTTCGGTCTCGCTGATGTTCAGCGGAGGATAGGCCATCCGCCGCTGGCTCAGACTCGCAGGCCCGAAAAAATCCTCAAACACCTTGTCCCAACGTGGGACGTCGTAAAAGGAGCCATAATCAATCACCATTGCTCTAACCTCCGTAATGTTAACAGAAGTTCTTGTTTGTGCATAAAAATAAGCAGGGCTGCATGGTTGTCAAGTGCAGGCCGGATACGGAACCCCTCGGGCCCATTACATAGCACAAAACGGGCCCGGAGCAATGCCCCGGGCCCGTTCAACGGTCGGCTCAAAGGTTCGTGGACTACTCGTCCCCGGCCACCCCGCCTGGCCACTGGGCCTCGGGCACGGCCTCATCCACCAGCATGATGGGGATCTCGTCCTTGATGGGATACACCACCTGGCACTGGCCGCAGTGCAGGCCGTCCTGCTTCGGCAGCAGGGCAATCTCGCCCTTGCATTTGGGGCAGGCAAGAATATCCAGTAGTTCCTTGTTCAGCGGCATGGGAGTCCTCCTTTTGGGGTCGCTTCAGCTATACCCGCTTTGCACCCCGGCTTCAAGGCGTGCGTTGACACCCCGAATGGCATGACCTAGCTACAAGGGATCAGCAACGTTCATCAGCACGAGCAAGGAGCGGCCCATGCCCGGCATCGATCTCCATACCCATTCCACCATGTCCGACGGCACCCTGACCCCCACCGAGCTTGTGGCCCTGGGCAAACGCAGCGGCCTGCGGGCCCTGGCACTCACCGACCACGACATTACCGACGGCCTGCCCGAGGCCCTGGCTGCGGGGCTGGAGTACGAGCTGGAAGTCATCCCCGGCTGCGAGCTGGCCGTGGACTCTGACACGGGATTCATGCACCTCCTGGGTCTGTTCCTGCCAGCGCAGCCCACCCGACTGAACGCGGCCATGACCTGGCTGCGCGAACGCCGCGCCAGCCGCAACACCCGCATCTGTGACAAGCTCCAGTCCCTGGGACTGAACGTGACCTATGAACGCGTGCTGGAGATCGCAGGCGAAGGGACCGTGGGCCGTCCGCACATCGCCAAGGCGATCATGGAGGCCGGCGGGGCAGACAGCGTTCAAAACGCCTTTGACGTCTACATCGGCGACAGGGGCCGGGCTTATCTGCCCAAGGACAAACTGACCCCGGAAAAGGCCATCGCCCTGCTCAAGGAGGAGGGCGCCACCACGATCCTGGCCCACCCCTATACCCTGGACCTGGACGACAAGGCCGAGGCCCAGCGCATCAAAGAACTCAAGGATATGGGCCTGGACGGCATCGAGGTCTTCTACACCGAGCACACCCGGACCATGACCGATAAATTCGCCACACTGGCCAAGGATCTGGACCTGCTGGTCTCCGGCGGTTCGGACTTCCACGGCACGGTCAAACCCAGCATCAGCCTTGGCAGGGGACGGGGCGGGCTGCATGTGCCCTACGCCATTCTGGAGGCCATGAAGGAAGCCAGGGCCAAGCAAGGACTGCCCGTCTAGGATGAACACTGCGCTGCCTGAACTACTGGCCCCGGCTGGCAACCTTGAGAAACTGCTCACTGCGTTGACCTACGGCGCAGACGCCGTGTATCTGGGCGGTCCGGCCCTGAACCTGCGTGCGCCCAGCGCCGGATTCAGTTGGACTGAACTGGCCCAGGGCGTGGCCACGGCCCATGCTGCCGGAGCGCGGGCCTACGTCTGCATGAACGCCCTGCCCCGTCAGGAACAAATGCCTGTGGTGCGCGAGGCCCTGGAACGCATCGCCGAGCTTGCGGGGACACAGACCCCGGACGGGCTGATCATCGCCGACCCCGGCGTGCTGGCCCTGGCCCGGCGCATCCTGCCACAGTTGCCGCTGCATCTCTCCACCCAGGCCAACACCGCCAATGCCCAGTCCGCAGCTTTCTGGCAGGACATGGGCGTCTCACGCGTCAACCTGGCGCGCGAACTGTCACTCCGATCAATGGCCGCCATCGCCCGCCAATGCCCGGACCTGGAGCTGGAGGCCTTCGTACACGGAGCCCAGTGCATGGCCATCTCGGGCCGCTGCATGCTCTCGGCCCACATGACGGGACGCTCGGCCAACCAGGGCCTGTGCACCCATCCCTGCCGCTTCCAGTACAAAGCCACCGCCGTTCGCCTGGAAGAGGCCACCCGCCCGGGCCAGGACACCTGGGAGGCCGTGGAGGAGGACGGACACACTGCCATCTTCGCCCCCGAGGACCTGTGCCTGATCAAGTACGTGCCCTGGTTCGCGCGCACCGGTTTGGCCGCCCTGAAGATCGAGGGGCGCATGAAATCCGGGGGCTATCTGGTCCACGCCGTGGACACCTATGCTACGGCCCTGGCCGACTTTGCGGCCGGAACCTTCCGCCCGCAGCTGTATCTGGATGAACTCAGGAATACGGCCTCGCGCCCGCTGGGCACCGGATTCTTCCTGCCCGGACGCAAGGTGCTCTACGGCATGGCGAAGGACCCGCTGCCCATCCTGGCCCGGGTGCTGCGCCAACGCGCGGACGATGCCTGGGAAGTGGCCGTGCGCCATCGCTGGGACGCGGACCAGCCCGTCACCGTGCTCAAGCCCGGATTGAACCGACCGCAGATTGCCCCGGGGGACTATGCCCTGGAAACCCTGGACGGCGAACGCATCCGGACCATCCATTCCGGCATGAACGCCCTGCTGCGCTGCGAATCTGATGATATTTTCGAGAATCTCTATCTGAGAACCTGAAGACAAGGGAAGGGCGGTAGCCGCCGAGTTCAGGAAGCTCTCAGGAAGGCTCGTGGGTCTCGTCCAAAAGCACCAGCCTGAGCCCGCCGCAACCAGCGCCCAGATCAACACTGCCGAAGGACCGCCCCACCCCGCGCACTAGGCCCGCAGGCCCGCGCACGAACTCGTCCACCACCTGGTCGATGATCAACGCCCCGGTAGGAGTCAGGATCTCCAGCTCGAATTCCGTGGGGGTCACGGGCTTGCCTTTCATCAGTTCCAGGGTCGCTGGCGCGGGCAGGGGCAACGTGCCGTGGGCGCACTCCACTGTGCCGCCGAACCAGGGCAGCGTGGAGCATGTGACCCGGGTCACGCCGAGCGCCTCCAGTCCATAGAAGGCCCCGGCCACGTCGATCAGCGTGTCCACGGCGCCCACCTCATGAAAATGCACCTCGTCCACGCCGATGCCGTGCATCCTGGCCTCGACCTCGGCCAGACGGCCAAAGGCCGATGCCGTGCGTCCGCGCACCTCTGCTGAAAACGGCAGGCCCTGCACAAGATGTAGAATCTCGGGCAGATGCCGGAGCGGTTGTGCGCCCGGGGCGTCAATGAACAGCCGCCGCCCGGCCAGACCGTGGACCCGTACCTCGGGCGCGGCCAAGGCCACAGAGATTCCGACCTGTCCCAGGGCCTGGGCCAAGGGTTCCAGGTCCAGCCCCAGGTCCACCAGGGCGGCGAGAAACATATCCCCCCCGAGACCAAATCGGCAATCCACAAACAGCTGAGCCATGCCTGGCACTCCGCGACATGCGGCAGAACCGCACGCCATGCACATACTGATTGAAAAGAATCTTCACCTGTGAGAATTTACAACGAGATATCATCGGCAACTAACCGAAAAGCAGATAGAAAACCAGCATTCACCCCTGCCACCTCAAGAGCGCGGGGGTCGACCAACCAAGGAGGCCAAACACATGCTCGTAGGCAACTGGATGAGCAAAGAACTCGTGACCGTGACCCCTGACACCTCCATGATGCGCGCCTCCAAGGTCATGAAGGACAAGAACGTGCGCGGTCTTTCCGTGGTGGACAAGAACGGATTCCTGCTCGGTATCGTCACCGATCGCGACATCAAGGAGGCCTCGCCATCCAAGGCCACGACCCTGGATGTCCATGAACTGTATTACCTACTCTCGGAGATCAAGGTCCAGGACATCATGTCCTCCAACCTGATCACCATCAAGGCCCACGAGTCCGTGGAAAAGGCCGCCGTGCTGATGCTGGACAACAAGATCGGCGGACTGCCCGTGGTAGACGACGAGGGCAAGCTCGTGGGCGTCATCACCCAGTCCGACGTCTTCAAGGTCCTCATTTCCATCACCGGCGTACTCCATGGCGGCTTCCAGTTCTCCATCGAGCTGCCCGACGAACAGGGGACCCTGGGTGCCCTGGTGGCCCTGCTCAACAAACACAACGCCCGCATCATGAGCATCCTGACCGCCTATGAGCCCGAGGGCGCGGCCAGCCGTCAGGTCTTCATCCGCGTACAGGACATGGACAAGGCCCTGCAAACCGCGATGATGGAAGAGCTGAACTCCAAGTACAAGGTGCTGTTCACCCTGCGCGAGGATATCAGCCACTCGCTGTAGAACGACCCGGATCAAGCAAGACAGCCGTCGTCCCGAAAGGGGCGGCGGCTTTTTCGTTGACGGGACAGGAAGAATCTGTGGCGCCGGCAGCGAGAGAACATGAAGGCAAAAGCCCTGCACCCGGTCGCAGCCTGGATTCCCCACCTTCAGGCGTTGCAGGCCAGGAACGGGCAAAAGGCCAGGGCCTGGGGGCTGAGGCCGGAGCCTTCGCCCCGATCGCGGTACAGGACCAGCGGCGGTTCGACAGTCAGCCCCAAGCCACCGTTCTTCATGGCCTCCACCAGGGCCAGCCGTGCTGGTTCATCCACACGCGAATACACCAGCAGCAGGCGTTTTGGGGTCAGGCGATGCTCCCCCATCTGTTCCAGGAGTTCGGGCAGGCGCGCAGCCAGGCCGATGAAGCAGGCCCGTTTGCGGTGCTTCAAGAGGGCTGAAGCGGCAGCCACAAAGGCTGGCAGGGGGGCTTTGCTGCCGAAGCGCGCCGTGTCGCGCCCCTGGTCCGCGGGACGTCGCCCCGTACCCGGCTCGCGGTACGGCGGATTGCACAGCACCAGCTCGCAGGATTCAGGGGCCACTCCCGGCTCGTCGCGCAGTCTCGCCACGTCGGCCCGGAGCACGGTGTAGCGAGCCTCAAGGCCCAGGCGCGTGGCGTTGGCAACGGCGCAGTCCAGCATCTGCTGGTTCACGTCCAGGCCAGTGACCGTCGCAACCGTCTCGGGATGACGCAACATCCAGCCCTGCCCCACCACCCCACAGCCGCACCCCAGGTCCACGACACGGGTCGCCCCGCCCGGCGGGGCAAAGCAGGCCAGCAACAGAGCGTCCATGGAAAAGCGAAAGCCCGAGGCGGGCTGGGACATGCCGCGCGGGAAATAGGCGCGGGCGGAGGGGATGTCGGGGGGAAGGGATGCACTCATTGCAGTGGCCTCGGCAACTACCGGTGTTTTCGGGCCTGTTTTCCAGCAGCGTCTCGAACCGCTTTAATACAGCAGCAACGACCGTTTCTGTGCCGTTTCCGGGCAGTACCAGAACCGCTATTTCCGCGCCGCAGCACCGGCGTGTTTCGGCTTTGCTTTCGGCAGCACCGGAACCGCTCAAAACAGTCCGGATGCAAGGCTTTGACCGCGAAGCTGTAGTCTTATCCCACTGCGAGCGGTCAGGAACGCAGCAGACGGACAGTTTTCAGCGGTTCCCCGTCTGGGCTTCGTGGCCGCGAAACTATTCCGCTTCGCGGTCCCGCAGCCCCAGCAAATAGAGGATGCCGTCGAGGCCAAGGGTCGAAATGGCCTGGCGCGCACCCTCACGCACGATGGGTTTGGCATGGAAGGCGATGCCCAGGCCAGCAACCCCCAGCATGGGCAGGTCGTTGGCCCCGTCACCCACGGCCACCACCTGCTGCAGGCTGATATTCTCGTCGAGGGCGATTTCCTCCAGCAGCTCGGCCTTGCGCTTGCCGTCCACGATCTCGCCCAGCACCCTGCCCGTGAGCTTGCCGTCCTTGATCTCCAGCTCGTTGGCATGGACGTAGTCCACGCCAAGCTTGCTCTGCAAATGCCGTCCGAAATAGGTGAACCCGCCAGAAAGGATGGCGATCTTGTAGCCCAGCTTTTTCAGGGTGGAGACCAGGCGCTCGGCCCCTTCGGTAAAGGGTACCTCTGCCGCCACTTCCCCCAGCACCGAGGCATCCAGGCCTTTGAGCAGGGCCACTCGCTGGCGCAGGCTCTGCTTGAAGTCCAACTCCCCCTGCATCGCGGCCTCGGTGATGCGCGAGACCTCTTCCACCACCCCGGCCTTGCGCGCCAGCTCGTCGATGACCTCGGCCTGGATCAGGGTGGAGTCCATGTCAAAGGCCACCAGCCTGCGGTTGCGGCGGTAGACGTTGTCCTCCTGGAAGGAGATGTCCACACCCAGTTCGGCGGTGATGTCCATGAAGGACGCGCGCAAGGTCGCCATGTCGCGGGGTTCCCCGCGCACGGAGAATTCCACGCAGGCCCGAGGCAGGGTGTTGGGCCGCACAAGGGAGATCCGCCCGGACAGGCGCGAGATGAAATCGATGTTCAACCCGGCGTCGGTCATCACCCCGGTGACCCGGGCAACCTGTTCGGCCCCTATCTCGCGGGACAAAAGGGTAATGATGTAGCGCTTGCGGCCCTGGGCCTGGACCCAGGCCTCGTGCTTCTCTTCGGACACGGGCACGAACTGGAGCTTCACGCCCAGGGCGTTGGCCCCGTAGAGCAGATCCTTCAGGATGGGGGCGGTGGTCTGCTCCTTGGGGATGTCGATGATCAGGCCCAGGGACAGGGTATTGTGGATCACGGCCTGGCCAAGGTCGAGGATGCGTACGCCGTAGTCCGCCAGGATGCGGGACATGTGCGCCATGATGCCCGGCTTGTCTTCGCCGGAGATCTTGATCAGGAATATTTCGGACATGTATGCTGTCTCCGTTTGGCCGCCGTTGTACCGATTTTGATCATTAAAGAAAAGCGCAGCGGTCCATTGAAACGCAATTGCCCCCAGGACGCTCAGAAGTAGTCAGATGCGCGGCGCAAGAAAAATTCAAAATCGCCACGTATTGAACATACGTTAAGTTTTGAATTTTTCGCAGCAACAAAGCAGATGGCTGCTTAAGAGCGCCCTGAAAATTTGCGGCGCAGCACATCCGCCACCATCAACGCCTCGGGCACCTTCAACTTCCAGGACACCAGTGCGTAGCCCACGCCCCACAAGGGGATCAGTGCCACGGCCCACCGGCCCAGGCCCACGGTCAACCAAGCCGCCAGTCCCATGACCAGGGACAGACCCGCATACATCGCCGCAACCCTCCAGAAATCCGCCCAGTGCCCCAAACGCTGGTTCAACCCGCGCAAGAGCAACGCGACATTGACCCACGAGGAGATGGTGGTGGCCAGAGCCAGGCCCACATGATCCAAGACCTGCATCAGGGCCACGCCCGAGACCACGTAGACCACCAGGCTGACCACGCCCACGCGCACCGGGGTGCGCGTATCCTCCAGGGCGTAGCAGGCCGAAACCAGCGGACGGACAAGGCCAAAGGCGGGCAGGCCCACGGCATAAGCCACCAGCGCCCAGGCGGTCAGACTCACGGCCTCGGGGCTGAAGGCCCCGCGGCCAAAGAGCAGCGAGACGATGGGGCCAGCCAGGGCGAGGAGTCCCGCCGTGGCTGGCAGGCTGATGAACAGGGTCAGGCGCAGACTGGCCGAAAGGGTCTGGCGGAATTCATCCAGCCTGCCCGTGGCCGCCAGCAGCGACAGGCTCGGCAACGCCGCCGTGGACACAGCCACCCCGAAGACGCCCAGGGGGAACTGCACCAGCCGGTCGGCGTAATAGAGATACGAGATGCTGCCCGCCGCCAGAAATGAGGCCAGCGCCGTGCCCAGGACGATGTTGATCTGGTACACGGCCGCGCCGAACACCGTGGGCAGCATGAGCCTGCCGGTCTTCTTGACACCGGGGTGCGTGAAGGACCACGGACCGCGCCAGGAAAACCCCACGCCCGCCAGATACGGCTGCTGTTGCAACCACTGCCCCAACCCGGCCAGAAGCACACCCCAGGCCAAACAGTGCGGAACGCTCCAGCCCAGGCCCACACCCACCAGGGCCGAGACAATGAGCATCAGATTGAGCACGCACGGGGACAGGGCCGGTGCCAGAAAATGGTTGCAGGAATTGAGGATGCCCATGCACAGGGCCACCCCGGAGATGAAGATGATGTAGGGGAAACAGATGCGCACCAGCTCGGCGGTCAGGGTCAGCAGCTGCGGATCGTCCGCAAAGCCCGGGGCCACGAGCATGACCAGGGGTCTGGCCAGCAGAATCGCGCCCAGGGTGATCACACCCAGGATCAGCACCAGCCAGACCAGGGTGGAGCGGGCAAAGGCATGGGCCTCGGCCTCGCCATCTTCCTCGCGGGTGCGGGTGAAGACCGGTACAAAGGCCATGGTCAGCGATCCTTCGCCAAACAGCCGCCGCAGGAGGTTGGGCAGCCTGAAGGCCACGAAAAAGGCGTCGGCCATGGGCCCAGCGCCCAGGGCAAAGGCGACGATCAGGTCGCGAATGAACCCCAGAATGCGCGAGGCCAGGGTGGCCCCACCCACCACGACGGCGTTCTTGGCAATGGTCTTGGAATGGCTGTTCATATGTTTTGATTCTTCATGATCTGGTTAGAGGCAAACCCTACTCGCATTATCCCACACGTAGGCCGTTCAAAAGTAGTCAGATGCGCGGCGTGAGGAAATTTTAAAATCGCAGCGTATTCAACCATACGTAAGATTTCAAATTTTCCGAAACAACAAAGCAGATGGCTGCGTTAGGACGGCCTACCGCTGGCACTTGGGACAAAACACCGTGGTCCGACCCGCCACAGTACCCTTGGCAAGTGGGGTTTGGCAATTGCGGCAGGCCAGACCAGCGCGCCCGTATACCCTGAAATCATTCTGAAAAGCCCCGGCATCCCCCCGGGCGTTGACATAATCGCTGATGGACGAGCCGTTGGCGGCGATGGCCTCGCGCAGGACCTCCACCAATTGCCCATGCAGGCGCTTGAGCCGCGCCCGAGAGACGCTGACGGCCGTGGCGTCGGGCCGGATGCCCGCACGGAACAGGGATTCATCGGCATAGATGTTGCCGATGCCGGCGATGAATTTCTGGTTGAGCAGCAGGGCCTTGACGCGACCCCGACGTCCCTGAAAAAGATCCGCGAACCCGTCGGCGGAGATCTCCAAGGGCTCGGGCCCAAGGCTGGTCCAGAACATCCAGTGCGCCAAGCCCTCCGGGGGCATGGCCCGGCACCAGCCGAACTTGCGCACGTCCGCGAAGAACAGATGCCTGCCATCGGTCAGATCGAACACCAGGCGGGTATGCGGGCGGGGATCGGTTCCCGGAGGCTCCATGGTCAACCGCCCGGTCATGCGCAGATGAAAAGCCAGATGCAGCAGCGACCATCCGGCGCTGGACAGGTCCAGGAGCAGCACCTTGGCTCGCCGTCGTACGCCCAGGACGCGCGAGCCTGGGACCTCGGCCAGGAAGGCTTCGCGGGTCAGGGTTCCAGGCCCCGTGGACAGAGACCCTGGCTCCAGCAGGCGAACGCCACAGATCGTCGCCTCGGTCAGGTCGAGGGCCAGGCCCCTGGCAATGGTTTCCACCTCGGGTAATTCAGGCATGGAACGGCTACTCTGCCTCAGGCTCGGACAGGGTCAGGGGCACGGACAACGAGACTCGCTCACCCCCGCGCAGGACGACGAAATTCAGGGGTTGCCCATCCTTCTTGGCCTGGACCGCTGCCTTGTGCAGCACCCACAGGTCCTCGACCGGCATACCCTGCACGGTCTCGATGCGATCACCGGGCAGGAACCCGGCCAGAGCGGCCTTGGTCTCCGGGGCCACTGTCACCACCTCGGCATACCCCGGCAGTTGCTCCAGGGTGAACCCCAGGCGCGAGGAATGTGTCAGGGCGCAGTAGAAAAAGAGGTCTCCGGAGTCGCCGTCCAGGTCGTCCAGACCTCGCCAGGGCATGATGGACAGGACCCCGGAACCGGCGTCCAGGACATGCAGGCGGTGGGCGATGCCCCAGTTGTATTCCACATGCCCGGAACCGGCCAGGATGAGCATGATCCCGCCCCGGATTGTCCGCGCACGCATGGCATTCTCGGCCATGGCGGTATCCCACAGGGACTGCACCAGCAGGAAGCGCTGTTCCTCGTCCTTGATCTTGCGTTCGGTCATCATGCCCTGATGGCGCATGAACTCCTCGTGCAGGGACAAGACCTGATCGTCGGTGGGAGGAATGATCCGGGCGGGCAGATAGTGGCGGTCGGCCTCAGCCACTCCTTCCAAACCAGCGGCGGACACGGCGCTGACCACACGCTTGGGGACGTTCAGGGCGACCAGGGGCACACCGCGTTTCGCGGCCTCGCGAAACACAGGGGCATAGCTCTCAAAGAAATGGCCCCAGGTCTCTTTCCAGTTCAGTTCCTGTTCCAGATCATCCACGTCGATCTGCCCCGCGTTGAAGCGATCCAGCACGGGTTGCAGATCCACGGGGACCATCTCCAGACCCAGCGAGAAAGGCATTCCTGCCTCGGAAAAGGCGACCAGAATATCGGCCTGAACGCGGTGGTCGCAGGCCACGGTGTGCCCCTCGCCCAGCAGCACATAGGCAGAAACACGCGCCCGCTCCACCAACTGGGCGGAGGACACGGTCTCGCCGCTGGGTGCGAACAGTTCACCGGGCAGGATGTCTTGCATGGGGATGGGGGCTGAAGCGCAACCACCCAGGCCCGCTACCGCGATGACGATGGCGATCCAGAGGCGGAGAATCGTCAATGACTGTTTCATGGCCTTGTCCCGTGTTGAGGTCGGGGGTTGCCGAGCACACATGATCAATGATCACACTACCGACTCGCCAACGCGGAGACAAGCCCATGTCCCCCGGGCGGCTCAGAAGTGTGCGAATGCAAGGCACAAAATGATGGCAGACCCTCATGTATCAAGAATACACAAAAGCCTACCCTCTTGGAAGCAACCCTTGAGACGCGCCCTTATGAGCCGCCAGTCCCCTTTGAGAGCCTCGTGGGTTGCGAGGCCAAGGCCCAAAAACGGGCAGGCCCAACTTCCCTGTTGGCATGTCTTGCGCCAATCCACCCCCGCAGGCGGCTCAGAGACATGCGGATGCAAGGCGCAAAAAAGCGGGCAGGCCCATTGTTCCCAACAGACGGGCTGGAGGCATGCGGATGCAAGGCACAAAAAAAGGACAGGCCCGACGTGTATCTGAAATACACGAGGGTCTGCCCGCTTGAATGCAACGACGCAGACGTGCGCTTATGAGCCGTCTGTCCCGTTTGAGAGCTTAGTGGGCTGCGAGGGCAAGACGCAAAAAACGGGCAGGCTCGACGCGTATTCGGCATACGCGAGAGTCTGCCCGTTTTGCAGTAACGCCGCCAACGCGGCTCAATAAGCTCTCAAATTAGTCCCACTTGCGCTTGTCTTCGATGGGCCGAATCTGCGGAGGCAGGGTGCCGGGAGCCACAATCTTCAGATCAGGGCGCAGTTTGATCTGCTGACGGAAGTCGTGCAGCATTTCGTCTTCGCGCTTGAAGTTGCTGGTCTCCACGTAGAGGACCATCTCATCGATGCCGCCGGGGTTGGTGACCTCGATCTGCCAGCGTTTGATTTCCTCGAAACGGGCCATGACCTGCTCCACCTGATGGGGGTAGACGAACATGCCCTTGATGCGGGTGGTGGTGTCCACGCGACCCACGATGCCACCCAGGCGCGGCGAGGTCCGTCCGCAGGGGCAGGGCGAACGGTCGATGTAGCCCAGGTCGCCGGTGGCCAGACGGATCAGGGGATAGGTTTTGTTGAACGCCGTGACCACGATCTCGCCCACTTCGCCGTCCTTCAAGGGGATGCCGGTGTCGGGATGGCAGATCTCCACAAAAGAGCGGTTGGCGATGTGCAGGCCGGTGGTGTGGAAGCATTCGTAGCCGATGCAACCCACGTCGGCGGTGCCGTAGCCCTGGCGCATGATGAGGTCGAACTTCTTCTCCAGCAGGATGCGCATCTTCTCGGAGAATTTCTCGCCGGTGACAAAGGCCACTTCGAGATACAGGTCCTTGCGCAGGTTCAGCCCGGCCTCCTCGGCCTTCTGAGCCAGGTGCATCAGGTAGCTGGGGGTACCGACGTAGCCGGTCACGCGCAGCTTCTGCAGGATTTCGAGCTGGGTGTTGGTGTTGCCGGGGCCGGCAGGCACCACGGAACAGCCCAGATTGCGCAGGGGCTCCTCGAACATCAGGCCCGCAGGGGTCAGATGATAGTTGAAGGTCACCTGGGCCAAGTCACCGGTACGGAAACCGGCGGAATAGAAGCCCTCGGTCCATCCCCAGTAATCCTCTCCCCGGTCTTCGGGGTCAAAGATGGGCCCGGGAGACAGGAACACGCGGCGCAGTTCGCCCAGGTCCTTGGTCAGCAATCCGCCCAGGCGCGGCCCCATGGACTGCAGGAAGATCAGTTCCTTCTTCTTGAGGATGGGGATGTGCTTCAAGTCATTCAGGGTCTTGAACTTGTCCACGTTGAACTGCGCCCGGTCGAAGCGTTTCTTGACGTCTTCGGAATAGCGGTAGGCGTAGGTCAGCAATTCCTTGAGCTGGATGGCGTAGTATTGCTTGCGCTCGGATTCGTCGAGCACCTCACGCCGGGAATAAATACCTTCGGTACGGTCTTTGCGGGTCATCGGTTATTCTCCATACAAATAGATTGTCACGTAGGGGGAACCGACACTACTAACAGACTTGATTCGGCAATTCAAGATATATTTTTTATTACCATAGATTTCGAGCTGTTACAATAAATAATACAGTTTTTATTGGTCCTTTTACAATCTCAGCATTTCCGCCAGAGTCGTGAGTCCGCGCCCCAGCACGACGCGATCACGCACCCCGGACAGGGAGACCCGCACCCCCTGCTCCACCCCCAGGCCAGCCACGGCGAAATGCTCGCTGTGGGCCACGATCACCCCGCGCTCGGCCGCCGTCTCCGCGAACTCCACGGACCGCCAGCCCCGGGGCATGGGCACCCAGATGAAGCTGCCCGTTGCCTGGCCACGGAAGGTCTCCTGACCCAGCAGCTCCAGCGCCAGATCGTTGCGCGCGGCGGCCTCGGTGCGGTTGGCTTCCACGATACGCGTGGCCGTGCCGTCGTTGATCCAGGTGGAGGTGATCTCGGCCATCAGCCCCGCGGCCTTCCAGGCGGTCATCTCGATGGCCGATTCCAGCCGCCGCACCGCAGACGACGGTGCGCACAGGAACGCCACGCGCAGCCCGTCGCACAGGACCTTGGACGTCGCAGCGATAAAGAACCCCAACTCCGGGGCCAGCATGGACAGCGGCGGCAGGCTGGAGCCCACGGCCAGGGCGTAGACATCGTCCTCGACGATGGTCAGGCCATGGCGACGGCAGACCTCGGCCAGCTCAAAGCGGCGAAATTCCGGCATCCGCGCCAGAGTCGGGTTCTGGCAGGACGGCATGGTGTACAGGCCGCGAATCTTGTCGCGCGCACAGGCCTTGTTCAGGGCATCGGGCAGCAAGCCCTGCTGGTCCATGGGAATGGGCACCAGTTGCAGGGACAGGCGCTTGGCCATGGGCTTGATCATCGGGTAGGTCAGACACTCCACGGCCACGCGGTCCCCGGGGCTGAACATGGCCGCCATCGTGGTCAGAACGGCGTGCTGCGCTCCGGCGCAGACCAGCACATTGTCCGCCTGGGCCGTGTAGCCATACTCGGCGGCCCAGCGCACCCCGGCCTCGCGGTGGCGCGGCAGGCCCCGCGACTCGTGCCGGGTCAACAGCTCCTGAAGCCCTTCGCGCCCGGACAGCTCGACCAGGGTCGCCCCCAGGGACGCCCCCAGAGGGTGCGTTGTCGCGGCCAGCCCCAGGTCCACCAACCCATTGTCGTGCCCCAACTCAGCAAACCCTTGGCGGTTCTGCATGGCGTAGGTCCCGCGCCCGCGCTCGCCACGTACCAGTCCGCGCCGGGCGGCCTCGGCATAGCCGCGGGTCACCGTGCCCACGGTCACCCCCAGCTGATCCGCCAGGTCGCGGTGCGTAGGCAGGGGATCGCCCGGTGCCAGTCGCCCCTCGGCGATGGCCGCCTGGATGGAGTTGGCAATAGACAGATACTTGGGGGAATCGCCGGTCTCGGGAAACTGCAATTGTATTGTCATGATGACAATTGATATTTTGACCAAACAATTGTGTCAACCGTAAACAGGACGACGAAGGACCACCGACCCGGCGCACCGGGCACAGCACAGACCTCGGAGAACCCCATGTTGGACAACCTGATCCCGCTCATCCTGTTCTGCTTCGGCATGACCGTGACCCCCGGCCCGAACAACATCATCATGACTGCCACGGGCGCGAACCACGGCTACCGCGCCAGCCTGCCGCATATCCTGGGGGCCACCCTGAGCATCCCGGTGATGTGCGTGCTGGTGGGAGTGGGCCTGGGGCAGCTGATCCTGCTCTACCCGCCCGCGCACACGGCGCTCAATCTGGCGGGCTCGGCCTATCTGCTCTGGCTGGCCTGGAAGATCGCCAACTTCAGCGGCACGGTGGACGGCAAAGCCGCGGGCCAACCCCTGACCTTCATGCAGGCCGTGGTCTTCCAGTGGCTGAACCCCAAGTGCTGGATGATGTATATCGGCGCGGTGTCGATGTTCACCACCAGCGGCGGGAACATCTTTTGGCAAGTGACCGTCATCGCCACGGTGTTCACGGTCATGGTGCCGCCCTGCTTCTCGTTCTGGTCCCTGGCGGGCGTGGGCGTGGGCCGCTTTCTGACCTCACCAGGGCGACGGCGGGCCTTCAACCTGACCCTGGCCCTGCTCCTGGTGGCGTCCCTGGTGCTGGCGCAGCTGCCGCAGGGACAGGTGGGCTAGCATTCAACCAGCTCAGGTTGTTTGGAATACAATGAACGGCAGCCCCACTCGGGGCTGCCGTTTTATCGATTTATCCCCTAGTCATACTAGCAGGGGTTATCGCACCCCCCGGCTGAATCTCCAGGCAATAACCAGCGACGCCCCAAAGGCGTAGAGCACCAGCAGCCAGACACCCGAGGCCAACCCCACAAGGTTCACCAGCAACGGCCCCGAGAAATAGCCGCAGCCCCAGGCCGCGAAATACAGCCCGGAGGCCCGCCCCTCGCAGTTGCGCCCTGCCCGCTCATTCATCAGGGCCATGGAGGCCACGGCAAAGAACCCCAGCCCAAGCCCCATGACCGCGCCCGCGCCCATGAACCCCAGCGGGAGTTCCACGATGAAGCCCGACAGCCCGACGCTGATCCCAACAAGCCCCCCAACAATGAAGCGCACCCGCCCATAGCGGTCGGACAGCACCCCGCCTGTCAACTGAGCCACCGCAATGCCCGCATAGACCACGAACAAAAACGCCCCCAGGCGTTCCGGGCTATAATCGACGTCCACCGTCAGATGAACAGGCAGACAACTGACCAACAGGCCATACACCGCCCCATAAAATGGGATGGCGCAGATCACCGGCCACACGTAGCGAGCCGCTCCCGCTTCGCGTTCCCGCGCAGGTGCTGCATCCCCGCAACTCGGCTGGCGGCCCCGCAACGAGCTCACCACAAGCACCAGCGCCACAAGGCTCGCGCCCGCAAAGACCAGAAAGGGGTCCATCCCGGTGCGGACCAGAAAGCAGGCCCCCAGCAGCGGCCCCAGCATCAACCCCAGGTGAAAAGCTGCATTGTACAACCCCATCACGCGCCCGCGCATGGTGGGATAGAGACGGCCAAGGAGCGCCGGGGCGGATGCCCATACCGGGGCCTCCCCCGCGCCCTGGATGAATCTGCCCGCGTAGATGGCGGCGGGGGTTTTCGCGGTGCTGAAAATCAGGGCGGACACGGCGATCAGAAAACAGCCCAGGGCCAGGACCTGCCAATAGCCGTGCCTGTCTGCCCAGCGCCCCACCGGGACCTGGCACAAGACATAGGAAACGGCAAAACACGAGGCGATCCAGCCGGAAGAGCGCATGGTTCCGGACAGTTGCAGATACTTGCCCGGCAGGGCCACGGCGGCGACGCCCATGCCGGTCATAATCAGAAACACGGCAAGACAGAGCCCTGCCAGGGGAATATGGCGATGCATGATCATTATCCTTGCGACTACTGCGGAGGCCACGACAAGGGCGCCGTGCGCAAACCGCATGGTTCATGAAGGCAGGCTCAGGCCTGCACGGCACGAGGCAAAGGATGGGGGAGAATGGGCGCAAGATCACGCAAACCAACGCTCAACGCAGCCGGTTCGCGGAGTTAATCCGTTCGGCGCACCCGCCCCGCTAGCAGGGAGGGGGAGGAGGAGAGGCGTTCCAAAGCAGTAAATTCATCATGGATCTCTCTTGTAAAAACAGTGATGCAAAAACCCTAGGTCCTGAAGTGAGTGCAGGTCAAGCATGAGGAGAGGCTTCCGGACATCAAGACAACAGAAACCAAAAGCTGAAGTTCTTTTCTCCATCCCTTCTGCTATGTGGATTACCAGATCTAGTATTGTCGCCCATACTCTTCTGGACTGTTCAGAAGTAGGCAAGTGCAAGGCGCAAAAAAACCTCAAGTCCGATGTGTGCTGATACGCACATGAGGGCTTGAGGTTTTTGCAGCAACACCGCAATTGCTTGCTTATGGACAGTCCAGAGTGAATAGCCAAGAGCAGATCCACTGAGCAGGATGTTTGTCCGGTGGGCAGGCCACGCATTCCGTTGTGATGCGCGGGTCCACGGTGCCACCGGACTTGCAGGGATAGTCGGCCAGCCCCTTGCGGGCGCGGGCCGTCTGTACGCGGCAGCGGTTCATGCGGAAGATGAACGAGGTCGGGGTCTCGTCCACGATCTCCCAGTCATTGATATGGGCATACATGCGCCGGGCAAGGCACTGCTTGAGCGCCTCCAATCCACCACCGCGTACAAGGTCAAGGCCCGCCATGGCGCGCGAGGCCTCCAACGGGGCGAAGCGTGACCAGCAGGTGTCGTTGACGCGCTTGGCGTCGTCCATGCCGCAGCGCGACTCCACGGCCTGGAACCAGACCCCGTCGGCAGCCAGCCAAGCGGTGCGCAGCTCGCTTCCAAGATCGGCCAGGGCCGCCTCGTCCAACCCGGCGAAGAGGTCGGCAAAATTCTCACCACCCAACACCTTGCAGAGCTTGCGCTCCACAATGGCGGTCAAACGGTCCCCGGCTTCGGCCTCGGCGGCGAGCGCCTGCTCCAGCCCCAGCTGATGCACGGCCTCGGCCAACCACAGGCCGTAATGCGCCCCGGCCTGGCGCACGGTCTCGATGATTTGTCTGGTTAATTCTATACGCATCCTACTCATAACAAAATAAACTCCAGCTTGGGGTTCTCAGCAATTCCGGCAAAAGCAAATTCTACCCCTGTGCTCCCTCACAAATATCGCTTTACTTAATTCAAACAAACGACAAAAATACGCAGCAAATAAGGCAAGCCCGACTAAGTCAGCTATCCTGAACTACAGACGAAGTGGATCACCAACAAGGTATAAAGACTCTTAGTGGCAATCAAAATGAACAAAGACGAAGCAATATCAATATTGAAGTGTAGCCTATACGCCATTACTGGCTCAGTCATGCTATATTATCTCGTAGAAGAGCACTTCAAAGTAAACGTATTTTCGTGGCTAAACTGTTCAGTATCAATAATAATAGCATTCTGGACATTTTATTTTTTGTTGGATGGAAAATACAATGCATCAATAAAATATTATACAGAAAAGATATTAATGGAACATGGAACGGTAAATATGAATTTATAGACCTTAAAAAATCAGAAAACGACAAATCACGAAACGGAAATGGTGTAATATATTTGATAATACACCAAAATTTTTTTTCAACAAAGGTAAAATCATTCACTGAGAAGTTCTCAACTGAGTCAAAAATAGCACATTTTAATTACGACGAGCAAAACAAGAAATATTCGTTAATATACGAATACATACAAGACGCATCAAAAATCAATCATGACGACAACGTACGAAAAGGAATTTCTGTAATTGATTTTTTCTCTGAAAACAAAGATGAAAAAATATTTGGAAGATTTTGGACTACGGCAGACACAAGAGGAGTGCTAGAATTAACACTCAAGTCACAACAGCACGCAAGCTCTTATAAAGATGCAATTCATATAAAGAGAAAAAAATGAAGTATATATACATAGATGGAGACGACATCGGACTCAGAATAGAAAACAGTTTCTTAAACAACAATGAAAAACGACTCAGTGAAATAAATAGACACGTTAAAAAAACAATCAAAAGAATTACGAAATATCTCACAGATCAAAAATACAATATTATATTCAGCGGTGCAGATGGAATAATATGTAAAGCAGACAATAAAATAGACATTAACGCGCTGACCAGAAGCACAATAAACGATATGGGAATCACTTTTTCAGTAGGCATTGGAAACACATTACACGAATCATACATTGCATTGCGTTATGCAAAATGCCATGGAAAAAACAGAGCAATATGTACAGAGATAGTATTTACCTGACACTTGCCGCCCTTGGCGGGGTGATTTTTAGGCAGCGTTTTTGGCTGCCTTTTCCTTGGTCTTTTCATCCTTGGGCAGACCGTCCAGAAAGACCTGAT